>LWDU01031827.1_pt1 | contig 29683 bp, 32 predicted proteins | sample 727161 | NCBI WGS metagenome assembly LWDU01 (sample SAMN04566230, study PRJNA314399) | hydrothermal vent metagenome | isolation source: deep sea hydrothermal plume seawater | place: Mexico: Gulf of California, Guaymas Basin | collected 2004-07-11
TCAGCACTGGTGGCGATGATTCGAGTGTTGATTACCCCGTATGCCTGCTCGAGGCTTCGTCCCAGCGGCATCTCGCCGTCCTCGAATTGAGGGGAGAGGATGCGGGTCCAGCGGAGCTCGACCCTGCCGTTCTCATCATCTGTGTTCGGAGTCGATTCGAACCAAGTGATGTGAATCGAGCCATCGTTGTCGAAGTCGACTCTGGGGTTGGAGCCCCATGTCATATCGGAGCCGATGACAGCCGAGTCGGTCACCACAGCCACTTGGCTCATGTCGAGTCCGTCGGCCTCACCGTCGAGCATGCCGACTCGATCGAGGTCAATCTGCATGTAATGCAGCTGCGAGGGGCCGGTCTTGCTCGGTATGGTCGACCGACCGTCTACCCAGACGACGTGGATGTTGCCGTTGTCATCGACGTTGACGTCAGGGTTGGAGCTCCAGCCGTGACCGTTGGTCAAACGAGTGTCATTGACCAGCACGAAGTGGCCGACTGTTCCCCATCCGCTGCCATCCTCCTGCCAGACATAGTCCAGTGACGGACCTATGTCCTCCACGTATTGCCCGGTGTCGGGGTCGATTGAAGTGGCAGGGTCGCCGGGGCGCCAAGTGGAGCGGGGGTTGTTGAGTAGCGAGTACGGGGCCAGCACGGTGAGGAATGTCTCCGTCGCGCCCGCGCTGGTGGTCAACTGGATTATCGACTGGATAAGCGCCTCCACCTCCTCGGTGTAGTTCGCCATTGGGATGATGACGTTGTCGACCCAAACGGCGTCGTGGTTGCTACTTGTGGAGGCGTCCTTTGCGTACTTCCAGGTGAAGATGTGCTGGCCGAGCGTGACGGGGGTGGAGTAGTTGCCTACCTGGACACCGGACCAAGAGGCCAACAGGACGCCGTCGACGTAGAAGTGCAGGAAGTCGTAGCCGTTCTCGGTCGAGATGTTGTACAGGAACGAAACAGTGCCGTTTGCGGTGGTGCCTTCGAACTCGAGCACCGATTCCTGGTTATCGGATATGTCGCCTGACATGGCGGACCAGCACCCCTCCAAGCTATGCCAACCCGGATGGTACACCGTGGTGGAACCGTTGTGCGCGGTTACCGAGGTCCCGCCGTCACCGTAAGTGTCATTGAGGAAGATCGTGTAGTTGCCCGCAACGGTGTAGTTGACGAGCACGTCATCGTACCAGTTCCATATATCGCTCGAGTTGAACGAGTCCACCGTCCCGTTGGGCAGGATGACGTCCATGCTGAATTCCGAAGCCCAGTTGTCCGCAGTGACACTCAGGTCGACAGTCGTGTTCGCGGGGTGGGTGTAATTGCAGGACAACGAGGTAAACGACGGGTTGCCAACCGCGCCGCCGATGGCACACAGGACGTTGTTGTACACCGTAGAGACGGATGGGGCGGTGTCAGGCACAACGTTCCATTCCTCGGCGCCCGACGTCCTCCAGCCGTTGGTGAAGAACGTTCCAGCCTCAAAGGTGCCCAGGTAGTTTGACATCTCGTCAGAAGGATAGAGGAAGACGGCTCCTCCAGCATCGGTGCTGTTGACCGACGAGCCGTCGCAGTCCCTGTCCGAGAGGCTGGTGTTGTTGCCTATGCACTGCACGAGGTCCAGCATGTGCGAGCGCACGGCCTCGCTGCCGCCGATGTCGTTGTGGGGGCCTCCGACTGCCGGCCACCACCACGTCGACCCAGAGAGAGCCACCGGTATGATGCCGGCGTTTACGCAGGCCTCGTGTGCCTCGGCGATGCTCTGGTAGTCATCTGGTTCCTGAACCTGCAGGTTGGCACCGCTGCCAGAGCCGCCGTACGGGCCCTCATCTGAGACCGGAATGATGAGCTTGGTCGCATTGGGGTTCCAATTGTGGTCGGCCGCGGTGGCGGGGTTGCCCGGCGTCATAGCGGAGTTGTCTCGCCAAGACAGGCAGGCCCATGTCGAGGCTGGGCCCCACATCTCGCTGTTGTAGCCCCAATCCGTTGGAATAGACAGGGACGAGTTGTTGTACATTACAGCATCCAGGGTTCGAATTCCCCCAGTCATGTCAGACGTGTTCTGTCCGAGATGGGTGGCTCTGGGCCCCTCGGTGCCGTTGCCGCCCATTTCGTAGCCGTCTTCGCAGTTCTTGTGTGAAGCGGCGTAGGACATCTGCCCGCTGAGAGCGTAAAGGGTCTCGAGAACTGTGATGCTGGCCTGCTCGAGCATCGGCTTGATCCCCGTGAAGGTCAGGCCGCTGGTCAGGTTGCCGCCGTAGAACACGGCGCACATGTCCTCCCACTCGGAGGTCATGGAACCTGAGGAGTCGATCAGCCCGACGTACTCGATGAGGCTGCCCCGAGTGTCCTCCCAGACGATGATGACGGTGTTGTTGGCTCCCATCGATACGGCCGGGTTGCCCTTCCAGCCGAGTGCCGGCGTGATGATTGAGTTGTTGATCTGGATTTCGAAGGTGCCGTTGATGTCGTACGTCAGCATGGTGTAGTAAATCAGTGGTGTTCCGAAGTACAGCATCTGCGGGTCGTAGGTGTCGACCCAGACCACGTGCGCTCCGTCGTAGGAGTCGATGGCGATGTCGGGATCGTCGCGGACCCCTGTGCCGTCTGCGACGGTGTGTGAGACCAGTGTCATGTTGGTGATGTCGCCGGCATCCCCGTCGAGGTCGTCCAGTGACGGGTCGAGCAGGACGTAGAGTATCTCGAGGTCGGTTATCGCCCAGACGATGTGGACCCGGTTGTTCGAGTCGACCACCAGAGACGGACTGGATATCGCAGACGAGTTGTTGTAACCAATCAGAGTGTTGGATATCAGCACGGTGTCTACGCCGTTGGTCTGTATGAGAGCGTACTGCAGCAGAGGCTGAGAGCCGTTCTCAATCCACACCAAGTGGACCCTGCTGAGATCGTCCATAACGCCGGTGACCTCGGTCGGGTTCGATGTGTTGAGGTTGGACATTATGGTCTGCGTAGAGGTATCGTTGAGCGTGTTGTTGGCGGTGTCATGGCGACTCTCGACTGGTTCGAGAAACGAGAGATCGGTCGACATCGAGGGTGCGAACAGGGAGGCTATCATCACGAATGCTAGGAACAGCGTAAGCTGCTTCTTCTGTGTTTTCTCATATCTAACGTGCCTAGTCGGCCGGTTGTATCTGTCTTGGGCGGGCTGTCGAACCATGCTTGGCCAAAGACAGGGGACCTCATAGTAGGGTCGCCGGACAGGTCCGACAGAGTATGATTTCAGCGTTTTTTTCAGGACTGCAAAGCCGCGATGCGGTCCTCATGGATTCGCTCCCATGAGAAGTGTCCCGCCTCTGTGGGAATACGCCCGAAGTGACCGCCTGAGGCTGTAGCGAGGTAAATTGGCCGCTTCAGGTTAAGGTCTCTAATCATCGCAGCTGGCCTCCAGTCGAAGACATTCAAGATTTTGTTGGACAGTTCTGGATCGGAGATGGTGCCGGTTCCGAAGGTGTTGGCGCGCAGTCCGATTGGTTGGGCCCTTCCGATTGCGTAGGAGACTTGAATCTCGCATCGGTCCGCTAGACCCGCTGCGACCACGTGTTTAGCAGCCCAACGTGCGTGGTAGGCTGCAGAGCGGTCTACCTTCGAGGGATCTTTTCCGCTGAATGCCCCTCCTCCATGCGCCCTTCCGCCGTATGTATCCACGATGATTTTGCGACCGGTGAGCCCGGCGTCGGAATACGGGCCTCCTGGGTCGGGGAAGGAGCCGGTGCCGTTGACGATGAGATCTTTACGATTGAAATCCACCAACCAACGCTTCGGGATGGCGTGCTTGACCACCTCTTCCCAAACAGTCTGATGAATGAACTCCCTCTGGGCGTCCCCGTCAAAGGCTAGGCCCCCGGCATCCCTTGCGTGCTGCACTGCAATCACGATGTTGCTGACATACGGCGGGATGAGGTCTTCTGAGTCATCCATGAGCACTGAAACCTGGCTCTTGCCGTCCGGGCGCATCCATGGAATCTCTCCCGACTTCTGGATCATATCCAAGCGGCGTGTGAGCCTCTGAGAGAGGGCGGCAGGGATTGGGAAGTAACGCCCAGTCAGTTCTGGTGTATCCTCAGTTTCGTTGCAGGCGTATCCGAACATCATTCCCTGATCTCCGGCCCCTTGAGAGTCAATGTCACCATCCACCCCCTGGCTAATGTACTCTGATTGGGTGGTGATGTACGTGTGAACTTTGCAACGCTGGTCGGAGGTGGCGTCCATGCCAATGGAGTGATCAGTGTATCCAATGGAGGCTGCAGTCTCACGGGCGATGGTTTCGTAGTTCGGTGGTTCTCCATTCAGGCTGACCTCTCCTGCCAGTACGATAATTGCCTTGCTTCCTGTGGTTTTGACGAGGGTCTCGACGGCGACTCGGGAGTCTGGATCGATTTCCAAACAGGCGTCGACAATAGCATCCGAGATGGAGTCACATAGCTTGTCAGGATGACCGGAGGTTACTGATTCAGATGTATACAAAGGTAGCAACCACTCCGGCATAGCCCCATCTGGGTTGGCCTCCCTTGATGAGTCTTCGCGAATTAGCAAGTCCAGAAACAGATGAGTTCATTTCCGTTCACTGATTCCTAGCAGGCTTGAATTAGTCTGACTGGGTGGGTATTTTGTGGATTCCGGCGATAACGGGAGAATCGTGGACAAGCTGTTGGCCAATGGCACTTTCATCGGAGGGCCACCTGATCTGTTCGACATCGCCGGCGATTGCCAGTTGGGCATACTCAAACACTTCGGCATGAGTTCAGAATCAAAAGTCCTCGATATCGGCTGCGGTTGCCTCAGAGGAGGCAGGAAGGTGATACCGGAACTGAATGCTGAGTGTTATTTCGGTATTGAGCCAAACAAGGAGGTGCTCGAGGCAGGGTTGGAGGTGTGCATCGATTCGTCCGTTGTCTCAGAGAAAATGCCGAGTTTTGACAACAATGCTAATTTCGATTTCGGAGTATTCGAATCCAAGTTTGACTTCGTCATGGCTCGTTCGATTTGGACCCATGCATCAAAGAACAATATCGCCAAGATGTTGGATGAATTCATCGAATGGAGAGAACCTGGAGCAAAGTTTGTTACATCGTACCACAGAGCTAGGATTCCGATATTCGGGGAATATCACGGAACCTCCTGGGTCGGCAAGAGTCATGAGTCTGACGAGGGCGGCGTGGTCAGACACAGCCTACGTCGAATCAAGGGGATGTGTGCCGAACGAGGACTCACCGTACGCGAATTTGTGGACGAGCGTTTCGACTTCGGAACCCAGATATGGCTAATTGTGGAGTAAGGTGTATGAGTAGTGTGGAGGCGGATATTATCTGGGCCGGACCTAGGGAGCACGCCGAGGCCCTGCTGGCTGCCATATCGCCTGATGACCCGGAATCCTTCGAAGCGGAGATTGTCGAAATCGGCGAAGATGCGGAGTTGCGCATTAGCGTGATTGGAGAGCATCTCAAAACAGTGCGTTCTACGGTAGATGATCTTCTGGCTTGTCTTGCTGCAGCCGAGTCCAGCCTCGATGTCAACGACTGATTTTGAGTGCTTTCGCAGCGCTCCTGCCAGTATCAACTGCGGCGTCACTCAGGTGATACTCCGAGATGACGTGGCAGCCGGCCATGGCGATTCTGGAGTCAATGAAGGCCGAGCCGTCGACTCGTTCACCACGAGAGCATGGGTGGAGCATGATAGAGGTTGTCGAACGGCGTGCTGCGGCCATGTTTCTCCATCCGGAGCAGCGTGAGTCAAGGAATTTCTTGATGCCTTGAAGGGCCTCTGAGCCGTCTCCTGTCAGATTGACTGCATGCAGAATGGTACAAGCGCTTGAATCGGCTCCCTCCGGAATTCTGTCCTCAGCAGTAACATCGACCGCGATGATACCGCTTTTCGCATCAAACAGTCCTGAGTACGGCCTCATCGGCTTGCCTTCCAAGGCGACATCCAGCGCGGCGGACCTTTGCTCGGTGCAGCGTCTCAACTCCGATGCATCCAGACCGGCGCTCTCCAGTAGACGGGCACTCTCAGAAGGTGGGACCGCTAGAACTGCCTCGTCGCACTCGATGTCGTTGCCCGAGACGCGTACCGATGCAAGCCTGCCATCTGGCCCGAGAACGAGTGCCTCGGCGAGGCTGCCGACATCGAACATCACATCCAACTGGTTGGCAGACACAATCAGACGCCCCACCAGACTCGACCACCCGCCTCTCGGTATCACGAATTCTGGTATCTTAACCCCCTCAGCGTCCATCGACATCGACGCTAGGACAGCCAGTGCTTGACCCGCATCGGCATTAATCGCCAGCATCTCTCTGTGGTTCCACCTCGAGCCCAGAACCCTCGGGGCTCGCAACTTCCTGAGCAACTGGTTCAATGGCCCTTTGCGCCGCATCAGGTGTAGTCCGGGGTCAAGCAGCCAGTTGCTCGAATCGCGCATCCTAACGCGGCCGCCGAGGGTGTCCTTCGACTCGATCAGTAGGACGGTGGAACCGTCAGCAGCGAGCTGCACAGCCGCCGCTAGACCTGCGACTCCTCCTCCGATGACGATGCTGCGCATCCTTGAACCACGACGGGGATGGTCAAATGTCGTTTCGGACCATTCAAGGCGGGGCTGCCGCACGTCGTGGCGTGGCCAGACTGCCTCACGACCGCTCCGATCTGTTGTGGTCTGGCGGCGAGCCCACGGCTCTGTTCCTAGATTCCATCGATAGGTGGGTCGACGCGATGGTAGCCGACGAGCACGGAGGAGGAGCTGGTCCTGACCGGTTCGTCGAGGCGAGTATCACTGCGAAGGCCGAGGGACTCCTATGTGGGAGACCTATCGCCGACAGACTGCTGGAAAGGCACTTCCCTGAATGCTCAGCTAGGTGGGGTCCCAACGAAGGAGGCTCTGTTAGAGAGGGTGATACGGTGGTCGTTCTATACGGACCGGCAGGTGACATTCTGAGGCTCGAAAGAGTCCTGCTAAATCTACTCGGCAGATTGTCGGGGATAGCCACAAACACTTCCAAGTGGGCTGCGGCTGCACATCCTATCCTAGTCGCAGCGACCCGCAAGACCGAGTGGGGTGTGCTAGACAAGTGGGCGGTTCTCAGCGGTGGTGGGTTGACTCACAGGCTTGACCGCGGTGATGCATTGATGCTCAAGGAGAACGATCTCACTGCGATGATCGGGGGTGACGAGGGTGACCTTGGTGCCATCCAGCGCGTAGTCTCATCAATCGATATGGACGAACATGCGGGCTTCACCGTCGTCGAGGTGCAGAGCGTCGAGCAGACAGTCGCAGCAGCAGCGGCATGGGACTCCTTGCAAAACACTCGTGGCGGTGATGAAAAGCTAGTGCTTCTGCTTGACAATATGGGTGCGACAGGAGCCGGTGAGGCCCAGCGCGCCCTTTCCAAGGCGGGTCTGCGCCGGTGTTGCATTCTAGAGGGGTCCGGCGGGGTCTTCCTTGAATCCCTAGGCGACTGGACCGAAAGCGGGGTTGATCTTGTCTCATCGAGTGCCCTCAACCGGGGCGTCGCCCCACTTGACATGTCGATGTTGATAGAGGGGGGTGAGTGATGGGAGAAATCCCTGACAGTCACCCTAGGCGGGCTTCTCTGCTGGCTCGTCAGAGTTTGGTTGATGCATCCTCCGAGGGTCTGCTGGCAGACTCGGCGATGATAGCCCACGGTAGGGGTGAGGCCTTCGACTACCTGCTCGGTGAGACTACCTCTGACTCAGCCATGGATGCCATCCGGGAAGTCGCAGCCAGACTACTGGCTGCTGAGCGCCCGGTCATCTCGGTAAACGGAAACACAGTGGTGCTGGCAGGAGAGGAGTTGATTCGAGTCGCTGCAGTCGTGGGATGCCCCATCGAGGTTAACCTGTACTACCGTACACCTGAGAGAGTGTCGGGGCTTCTCGACAGGTTGTCGGAGCAGCGCGACGTGGTGGCCGCCGAAGCATCGCCCAGGGGCTGGGAGGGGGATTGGCAGGAAGCAGTGGACTCGGTCGTCCTGTTGGGTGACGTGGCCATGCACAGCATACCCGGCCTCGATGGTCCTCGCGCCAAGTGCTGTCAAGAAGGTATAGGACAGGCCGACGCCGTCCTAGTCCCACTCGAAGATGGGGACAGGTGCGAAGCGTTGATTGCCGCTGGCAAACAGGTTCTAGTAGTCGATCTCAATCCACTCTCACGCACATCGATGATGGCGACAGTGACCATAGTTGACGAGGTATCCAGAGCCTCCTCAAAACTCCTCGGTGTGGTTGTTTCAGGAGACTGTGTGCCGAGTCAGTGGAACAATGTAGCTGCTCTTAACGCAGCTCTTGGTATCATCTCAGATACATCTGTCGGAGCATAATCAGGCGGATGAGTATTGCTCCTGCAGCAGTTCGCTGCAGCGGTCGGCGATGGCTTGGCCGACTTCGCTGGTACTGGCTGTCCCTCCGAGGTCGTAGGTAACTGCACCGCCTTCTGAAAGATGGGATGAGACTGCAGAATCTAGGATGTTGGCGCACATCAGGGCGTCAGGGTCGTCGTGGCGCGCGCCAAGGTTGTCGAACATCAGTTGGACTGATGAAATTGCTGCAATCGGGTTGACCTTACCCTGTCCGGCGTGCTTTGGCGAGGAGCCGTGAACCGGCTCAAATAGCATGTGCTTGTCTCCTATGTTGGCGCTCGCTGCCATGCCCATGCCGCCCTGTAACACGGAGGCCAGATCAGTGGCGATGTCACCGAACATGTTCGGTAGGACGACTACGTCCAAGTCCTCTGGATCTCGGACCAACCACATCGTGAAGGCGTCGATGAAGGCCTTTGTTGTCTCGATGTCCTCGTACTCCTCGGCAATCTCGTCGAAAATCCTCCTGAATAGCCTGCAGCCGCGCAGGACGTTGCTCTTGTCCACACAAGTGACTCGTTGAGGTGCCTGCAACTGGCTCTCCCTGCGCTTGGCCAGCTCGAAAGCGAACCTGATGACGCGTTCGCTGCCATGACGTGATATAGGACGTGGATCCCATGAGACCTCCCCCTCTAGGCCGGGAAATTCAGGCTGATCGATAGGCTCGTCCTTGGCTCCTACCGCGGCTTGAGCTGAACGTCGTAAGAGACTATGATACAGCCCCTCTGTGTTCTCCCTAATCAGCACCATGTCAACCAGATCTGGGTCCCAGATGTCGGTGTGTTCTCCGTGCACCTTGTGCTGGACTCCGTGGTAGAGTTTGACCGGCCTGATGTTAGCGTAGAGGCCTAGTCCCGAGCGCAAACCGAGGATGACCTGGCCACCGGCCATATCACCATTCGACATCGTGGCCCCAGGCCATCCAATGGCTCCGAGGAGGATTGCATCAGAGTTGTCACGGCAGTGCTCGAACGATCCTTCGGGCCACTCCTCCCCGGTCTCTAGGAAGTACTGTCCGCCACAAGGAATCTCAGTAATCTCAAAGGACATCGGACTGTGCTTCTCGAACACCTCGATGATGCGTCTGGCCTCTGCTGTGACCTCACGCCCCGTGCCGTCGCCGGGAAGGACTGTCAGACGATACCCGCTCACGGCCGTGGCACTTGCTTTTCATTCATCAACCCAACCCACACAACTCCTTTCCTGATTGAAGCGATACTTGATAGACGGTCCATGCGAACAGGTGAAGCATGGACCGTCCGCAGGACGATGGAAGTGGAAGCCCACGAATAGATGTCAGGTCATTGCCTGACTCGGTTGCGAGGCTGTGGGAGACTATGCTCAGGCTGGACCCGTCTTGGGACCTGTCCGAATGGCTGGACAAGTGCGCCACGGACGAACTCGAACTGGTCGAGGGTCATTTGGGTCGCGAGCGCCTGCGCTTGGAGCAGAGGCTACACCGCATCGAGACTCTAGTGAAGCGCCTGCGTCGCCAGCGTGAGGTCGTTGAGAGGTCAACTTGGACCGACCCGAACCAAAGGAATCTCTTCGATGTGTACGAGAAGGATGCCTCTGGCGCGGTCTCGGACGATGATGATGAGGGCATGGCTGCTGTCGATTACGGTTCACTTGGTATTGATGATGACCCCCTGCTGGCAATCGTGGCTGAACATGTCCTGAGCATCATCGAGAAGGCTTTGGAAGGAGGTTCTAATCAAGTCCACTTCGACAGTCTGGTGGATGAGTTAGATACTGTCGGCATTCGCGCTGATGAGGTAGATGAGGCAGTCGCTTGGCTGCTACAGAGAAGGGTCATCACTGAGTTGGAGCAGGACTGCTTTGGTCTCGACTTGTGATTGTAGTTGAGGCCTCCCAACGAGTGACCGTACCCTTCAAAGAAGGGTGTCCTGTCGCATGCCCCGTAGTACCATGGCGAGCGATGCATCGGGATGGTACGCACGCCTCGACCACGTGTGTTCGGACCGTAGCGAGCAGCTCTCGGTCTGGCTGGATTCGTGGGAGGAGGCAGTCACCCATGGAACGCCGATAGCTGCGACCATGCCCAACCACTGGCCCACACTCCCTGCCGGACTGCTCTCAGAGCCTGGGGCAGTCGTCGAGCACCTGCTCTCACGCTACGAGGCAGCCAACGACGGCAGGTCCCCTAGAGGTGCCTATTCCACCCCCAGTAGGCTTGTCCAAGCTGTCTTAACGGACGAATTGAAGGGTATTCGCAGCAAGATTAGCAAGAGTCCCCCAGCTACCCTTTCACTAGCAGCGATGCCTCCAGGGTTCAGGGCATATGCCGAGCGCCTCAACGAGACTGCAAGGAACGATTGCGTCGAGATCGAGGATGAGGCTTTCGAAGCAGGCGAACGAACCCGTTCAGGTATTCCCCTGCCCTTCGCGGACCCTGCCGTAGGAGGTGGCGTGGTGCCCAGTCGGGCCATCAGGATTCACGTTCTCCGGAGCGAGGGTTTCTCGCCGAGCGATATTCGCTCAGACACCCTGCGGCTGCTACGTGGCATGCAGATGGTGGATTCTTCCGAAATAGCTGTGGCTTGCACTAGGAAGAGGTTGCTTCTGACCCTAGCAAGAGTCGGTCTAGTCGATCTCGTCGGTGAAGGTGATGAGTCTAGAATTGGTCGGAGCGAGGCCGAGTTGATTCTTGAGAGTTGTATCAGGTGTGCCGACTCTCTACGCGGCGATTGGCCGTGGGCCGAGGCCCCTAGACTGTTGGTCAGTAGACCACCATGGCTGCGCATCAAGGACCGTTTTCGAGGGCATCCCGAGGGCAGTGAGCTGCGTAAGCAACTATCGGGGTCGCTGCGTGGTACGACTGAGTCTGACGGCAGCCCAAGGTTCGCAGCACTGCGTGGTAATGTGAATCTATACAGATTGTTCCTTGAGCGTTCCATGAAATTGGTCCAAGAAGGAGGTAGAATCCGCATGATTGTTCCTGACGCCCTTCTGCGCGAGAAGAGCAGTGTGGCTCTGCGCAAACTAATGGTGGAGAGTAATCAATGGGTGTCATCGTGGTCGTTCCCAGAGCCCCAGAGAGTATTCCCGGGCGCGTCCCAAGGAATCCTAGTTATCGGACTGACCGTTGGTGGCAGTACCGAGATGATGACTAGTTTCGGCCCGCTTGAGATCCAGGATCTATCAACCAGCACAGGCTTGGACAGCAAGACCCCTTTCCTCGAGATGGAGCGCGGCCCGTGGTCCGTCTGGACTGATATGACTTGGGCCGTTCCTAGGATGCCACGCGATAGTTACACGAGAAACGCCGTGCTCAGGGCGATAGGCGAACTCGCTGACCAGCCTCGCTTGGGTGAGGAGGGTAACTGGCTCAATCCAACCGACGAGCCGATTCGTGTCAGGGTCGGTGAGATTGACCAGACCAATTGGTCGGCTGACATCAGCAACTGGGGTCCCGATGCGCAAGGCGTCCCATTCATCAGAGGTGCTCATTTTTGTCTTGAAGGTGATGAAGTCAGAATCAATCACCCTGCCTACGACATTGGAATCGAAGAGGGGTCCATCGAGCGTTCTCAGGCACTGTGGAAGGGTCCCATCGAGCCGCGAGGCATTTCCAGAGTGGCCTGCCAGGCTATCGTCAACACCCAGAAGGAGCGGCGTCTGCGCTGGGTGGTCGTCGCGCCGGACTGCGTTCTGGGTAACTCAGTGAACTTCTTACAGCTTCCCAACGCCGTCCTCGACAGTCTCGCTGTGGAGCATGGCAGCGTCGTCGAGGGGCTGCTCTTCGTAGCCGCCCAGCTCAACTCGGAGGCCCTAGATCTGTGGTCGAAGGCGTGGGCGGCAAACAACAATGTGAACAACTACGAGCTCGAGAGTCTGCCGTTGCCACTGCCCTCCACCGAGGGAGCCTTAAATTACGCTTTGAGGCAGTAAAGTGGAAGATAGACGTTAAATTGTCGGAATTAATTTTCCGTATTCCGGCATCAATGGAGAAAAACACCAAACAGACTATTATCCGAAGGTGCCGTACGGTAAGCGTTCCATCGAGTAAGCGATGGTCTAAGAGGAAGAAGAAATGGGTATACATCCGAAAATAGGGATCACCGGGCTGCCCCGATCCGGGAAGTCCGCGGTCCTAGACAAGGTCGTTAGCATGGTCATTGCTGAGCACAAAGCTAATCCCCGCAGATCTACGTCTGGCTCGAGTGTGGTAGGGGGCATGAGGACCGAGGCGATTATCGAGAATGGTGAGAGAGTCGGATACGCATGCATCGATATCGAGACCGGAGAGAGAGGGGTGATGGCGCACCGGGAGATAGACTCACGGAATCGAATTCTAGGCTACGGCATAGACCCCAGTGAGATTGACAGGGTTGGTGTGCCGGCTATCCAGAATGCCGTAGGCAACTGCAAGATACTCGTCGTCGACGAAGTCGGCAAGTTCTCAGTCGAGAGTGAGGGTTTTGTAGACGTGGTCAGAGCGGCTCTAGAGTATGACATGCCGACGCTCCTGACGCTGCACAAGAAGAGCCGCCACCCGCTGCTGCAGGACATCAGAAGGCGGGACGACGGTAGAATTCTCGAGGTGACCCCGGTTAATCGAGCTCTGCTTCCGTACAAGATTCTCAGGCTTATCCAACAATCGCCGTGAATTGAGTGATGAAGTCAAGTTGATGCAGGGGGAGCCGGGCTCGATGCTCGATGGATTCTGCTGCGAGTCGTGTTGAGAGGGTGCTAATCGGCTTCGCCGTTCCCCTCTATCTACTGACTGCCCTGTCATTCGCCGAAGGTAGGATATCTTTGCTTTCGGACTCGGGTCCTGATGAGGACTCGTTTGGTATACTTTTTGGATCGCTTGCGATCCTTTCGACTCTGCTCTACGCCTACATCCGCAATCTCGGCTCAAAGCCGCACGGCTCCTCGCCGCTCGACAAGGTGTTCAGCCGCGAGTCAGAAGAGGAGATGCTTGCCCGACTCAGGGAGGAGCAGCGAGAAGCAGATGTCTCCAGTATGGGCTCAACTTGGGCCGAGATGGAGAAAGAGCATCTCGAACGCACTCTGGGGGAAGAGGAGTGAGTATCGAAACCTTCACTCTCCGGGTGCATCACAGAAGAGTCGAGAGCCATGAGTGAAGTACCCTCTAATCTGCATTACACCAAGACCCACGAGTGGGTGAGGATCGAAGGAAACATGTTGTTTGTTGGGATCACCGACTTCGCCCAAAAGGCGCTGACCGAAGTTGTCTGGGTCGATTTGGCCGAAGTCGGCACCACAGTGCAGGCGATAGGAGCCTGTGCCAGCGTCGAATCGGTCAAGTCGGTGAGCGAGATCAATTCTCCTGTAGGCGGTGAGATACTTGAATCGAATACTGTTCTCGAGGACAACCCTGAGATGATCAACGAGGATCCGTATGGAGACGGTTGGATTTTCAGACTCCAGCCGACTGACATCTCAGATATTGAAGGGTTGTTGGACGCTGCTGCGTACACGGCTCTAATCGGAGAATGACGATGTCTGACAGAGCGCTGTACATCTACGTGGATGGATCTTGCGAAGAGAACAGGAATGTCACCAGTAAGACTCCAGCAGGTTGGGGATTCTGCGTCATCACGGGAGACAGTGGCATCGGTAAGGGCGGTGGTGATGTCGTCTTAGAGAAGAGTGGTCCGGTCGTCACCGAGGAGTCTGAAGACAGTTTTCTGGGCGCTACAGTAGGATCCAACAACACTGCCGAACTCTCTGCGATAGCCCATGCAATGCGATGGCTTCTGACCGAAGGAGGCAGTCGTGATATAGTGCTGCGAGGAGACTCTCAATACGCTCTGAACATCGCCTCAGGAAAATGGAGAGTCAAGGCGAACAAAGAGCTCGCTGAATCGGTGCAGGCGTTGTGGTCCGAGGTCGCGTCTCTGCGCTCACTCAGTGCTGAGCACGTCCGCGCGCATCGGGGGCACCGCTGGAACGAGCGTGCGGACCATCTCGCGTTCAGGGCCATGCAGAGTGAGGATGCGTTGCCCCTGCAGTTCTGGAAACCGGGAGCTCGCTGACTACTTGGAGTCAGCCAGAGGTCCAATACTGAGTTTTACATAGATTCCATTAAGCAGCATCAGTAGTCCGATTAGCGTCACAATCAGTCCCGAAGGATCTGGTACCTGCTCCTGCAAAGGGTTGCCGAGTACCCAAGCGAGGGCAATGGTCGCCACTCCGCAGATGAGGACTTGCTTCGAGGAACCTGCTGGATCCTGCCACAAATCAAGCCATGGAATCAGTCCACGGCGTTTGAATGTCCATCGATACCAAGCCACATAGAGCAGCGCCAAGCCAGTCAGCCCTATCACCCCGAGAGAGAATGACTCTGAGTCCCATGGACCAGCAGGGGCGTAGCCCAGAGTCAATGTGTCAAGAAGCAGCAATGCTCCGACCGTTACGTGTGGCCTCCATTCCGGCGCGTCCTGCTCCGCCATGCTGCAACGAGGGAGGGCTCAGGCTTGAAATCCCCGCCGATGATGTCATCAATACCTTCTCTCAGGCAGGTTCGTACATGGGATACTCGGTAGACATCGAGAACGTGCAGGCAGCCGCACAGAGGTTGAACGGAGTGGTTAAGCGCACAGCTGTGGTATCCTCTGAGGACCTCAACCGTATCGCGGGTAGGGAAGTGCTGCTGAAGTGTGAGAACCTGCAGCATGTCGGTGCGTTCAAGTTCCGTGGTGCCAGCAACGCCGTAATACTACTCGGTGATGCTGCCGATAGTGGAGTTTGCACGCACAGCAGTGGCAACCACGCTCAAGCGCTAGCTCTGGCAGCCAAACAGCGCGGTGTGCCAGCCTACATCGTGATGCCGAAAACTGCGCCTCAAGTCAAGGTGATGGGCGTGAAAAGTCACGGTGCCGAGATTACCTTCTGCGAGCCTAACCTCGCCGCTAGAGAATCTACAGCTGCAGGGATTATGGAAAGAACTGGGGCGACTCTGATCCACCCCTATGACAACCCGGACGTCATCGCAGGGCAAGGCACAGCCTCGATGGAGTTGTTTGAGCAAGGTGGATTGTTGGGTGCTATTATCGCCCCCATAGGGGGTGGTGGGCTGATGTCCGGAACCTGTATCACCACTAGAGCGCTGTTCCCGAACACTAGGATATTCGGGGCCGAGCCAGAGGGGGCCGATGATGCGGCACGTTCGCTGGAAGCCGGTGAACTGCTGCCACAGACCGGTCCGGATACCATTTGCGACGGTCTACTGACAAGCATGGGCGAGCACACTTGGCCAATCATCAGGGATCATCTCGAGGAGATATTTACTGTCAGTGACGAGGAGGTTGTCGAGGCAATGCGATTGATTCTCAAGCACTTGGGCATGGTGGTCGAGCCCAGCGGTGCGGCCTCGCTGGCAGCGGTGCTCGGACCTAGGTTCAGGGCTCTCGATAACATAGACAGGGTCGGGGTCATTCTCTCCGGTGGCAACGTCGACCCCGGGCTCGTCGAATTCTAGAGCGACCACTAATCGAGAAGTGGAGCACGGGCCGGGATTTGCACCCGGGTCCATGGATCTGCAATCCATTGCATAGCTGCTCTGCCACCCGTGCAGCGACTCCCGACCCACGAGGGTCCCTTGAAGACTCTTTGCAGAAAGGGGGTGGTGATTTCGAGTACCCTAGAGGGTATGTTCATCTCCATTCAGCCCTCCGCTGGAGGTATGCCTGAGATTTCCTCTCGCTATGAGGGGCTTGGCGTCGGCTTCGCACCGTATCTACAGCCTCCGGGACCCGGGGTCATCCGCTGGACAGTGGGAGAGCCTGGTTTCGATACTCCCCGCCCAGTCATCAAAGCGGCGATTAAGGGACTGGAGGATGGTAATACGAAGTACACTAGAGGTGCGGGCTCGATGGAGTTGTGTCAAGCGGTGTCCGACTACCTAGCGAAGCATCACTCTGTCGAGGTCAGTGCACACGACGTTGTCATCACTCCTGGTGCCAAGCAGGCGCTTCTGTACTCGTTCCTCATCACCACAATGCCCGGTGACGAGGCTATTTTGCTGGCACCCTCCTGGGCCTCGTACGAGCCGATGCTGGAACTCATCGGGGCAGTTCCAGTGAACGTACCGGTTCGTAAGGACAATTTTCATCCCGATATCGATGCCATCAGAGCCGCGGTCACAGACAAGACTCGGATGATACTGGTCAACTCTCCATGTAACCCCACAGGAGCGGTGTTCACCCCGGAAGAGTTGCAAGCCATCGTCGACATCGCTGTAGAGTACGATCTTTGGATTGTATCTGATGAGATCTACGCTAGGCTGGTCTGGATGGACTACCCTCACGTCTCACCTTACGCGCTCCCAGGTGGCGCGGAGCGTACTCTGATTGTCAACGGCTGGTCGAAGTCGTGGGCGATGACGGGGATGAGGCTGGGCTTCTTGACTGGTCCTCCGAACGCTATGCGCGCCGCGGTGAAGAGCCAAGCCAACTCCGCCTCCCACGTCCCCACATTCATGATGCACGCAGCCGCGGTGGCTCTGGGCTGTGACGACTCGGTCGAGGAGTTCAACCGGGAGTACCTGAAACGTCGTGGGATAATGACTTCCGGACTCTCAGAGTTACCCGGACTTAGGATAGTCGAGCCCGAGGGGGCGTTCTACGTGTTCGTCGATATCACTGACACGGGTATGACCGATATCGAGTTCGCCGATGGTGCGCTGGAAGCGGGAGTACAGCTCATTCCGACTTCATTGATTACCGGTGGCGAGGGCTTCGTAAGGATCTCGTACGCCACCGACGAAGAGGCTATTCACGAGGGTCTGCGTCGGTTGCGGGCGTGGCTTGTCGATTAGTCACCTTGAAATCGGCAAATCACCGCAGCCTACGCATGAGCGGCTCCATTTCGCATGGCGGGCACGTCGTACTGGACTACACGGGCTACTCACCACCAGTCGATTTCGACGGAGAGTGGATGCTTCAAGTTCTGCGAGAATGTGTCCGTAAAGCCGGTATTCGAGAGGTCCATGCGCACGTCGCGCAGTTTGACGGTAGTGAGAGTCCTCCCGGCTTCGCGGCCATCGTCCTCATCGACGAGAGTCATGTCAGCGCACACTGCTACTCCGAGAGTGGTCTTCTGGCAATCGACATCTTCACCTGTGGCGACAGTGACCCCGGACTGTTGGCCGATGAGATTCACAGCGTCGTCGTCGACGCCATTCCCAGCCTCGTACTATCGGGTCGAGGGCGTTTAGACAGGTTCTGAGGTGAGATGTTGTCAGTACGCGATTTCATCGATAGAAACTATCGCCACTTCAATGCCGGCGCACTGGCGCAATGCTCCGATTCCCTGCGAAGTTTCCTAGATAACAGAGGTCGCCTGATGATTACTCTCGCGGGTGCCATGTCAACAGCTGAGATAGGTCGGACTCTGGCTCCGGCCATCAGGGCCCAGAGGGTACACGCAATCTGCTGCACCGGCGCAAACCTCGAGGAGGACCTGTTCAGTCTAATCGCTCGTTCGCACTACGAGAGTATTGCTGATTGGCGTGAGTTAACTGCGAGTGACGAGGTAGCGCTTCGAGAACGTGGGATGAACCGAGTCACCGACGTCGCGATACCCGAGGAGGAGGCAGTACGTCGTATCGAAGGGGTGCTGATGTCGCTATGGGAGGACGCAGAGGCGGCGGGTGACCGAAGGTTTCCGCACGAATACCTGTACGATTTGCTGTTGCACGGCGATCTGGAGTTCGATGCTGACCCTAACGAGTCGTGGTTGATGGCGGCGGCAGACGCTAACCTGCCAATCTTCACCCCAGGGTGGGAAGATTCGACGTTGGGCAACATCCTTGCCGCACGCGTTCTCGACTGTTCGCTAAAGGGTGTGAGCATAGTCAAGGGAGGCTTGGAGGCGATGCAGGCGCTGGCTGACTGGTACCGCGAGGATGACTCGCCGACCGGTCTCCTACAGGTCGGCGGGGGAATTGCGGGTGACTTCGCGATATCTGTTGTGCCGATGCTGCGACAAGATGCGAAGGTCGATGTCCCGCTGTGGGCGTGGTTCGCGCAAATTTCCGAGTCGCGCCCGTCTTACGGTGGTTACTCGGGTGCGCCTCCCAACGAGAAGATAAGTTGGGAGAAACTGGACGTGGACACACCTAGGTTCGTCATAGAATCAGATGCTACGATTGTGCTTCCGCTACTCCTAGCAGCCTTAGAATAAATCAGTGAATCCGTCGCACTGCTCTGCAATCCTGAGCAATTGGTTGTATTTCGAGGTGCGGTCGCTCCTAGCTGGGGCTCCGGTTTTGATCTGGCCTGCATCGGTGCCGACAGCGAAATCGGCGATGATATCGTCGCTGGTCTCCCCAGAGCGGTGGCTGATGACTGTGGCGAAGCCTGCAGTGCGCGCCAATTCGATGACCCTCAGGGTCTCGCTGACCGTACCTATCTGGTTGAGCTTGATGAGTATGGCATTGCTGGCTCCCTCGGCTATACCCTTGGCGAGTCTGGTCGGATTAGTGACATACAGGTCGTCGCCGACAATTTGCACGCGGTGGCCCTCGCGAGCGGTGAACTCAGTCCATGAGTCCCAGTCATCTTCGCCGAAGGCGTCCTCAAGAGAGACGATTGGATAGTTGTCGAGCCAAGACGAATACAGCGCGCCCAGTTCTGAGCCGGACAGCGCCTTTCCGTCGATGTGGTACCCGTCTTCGTGGCAGAATTCCTGCGCCGCGCAGTCGAGTGCAATCGATACCTGCTCTCCTGGGGTGTATCCTGCTCGCTCGATAGCGCCGAGTACGTGGCGAAGGCCGTCCTCATTCCGCGGTAGATTGGGGGCAAAACCGCCCTCATCACCCACGCCCCCGAGCAGTCCCTCTTCATTGAGCAAAGTCTTCAGTGCGTGGTAGATTTCGACGCCGGCACGCAGGGCCTCTGGCAGGTTATCGAACCCGTGTGGGACGACCATGAACTCCTGCACATCGACATTTGAAGCGGCGTGTGCCCCTCCATTGAGGATGTTCATCTGCGGTACTGGCAGACTGGTCGGGCCGTCCGCCGCGATGTGGGCCCACAGAGGTCCATCCGATGCCGCTCTCAAACAGGCCATCGAGACGCCTAGTATGGCGTTGGCCCCGAGTCTGCTCTTGTTGGCAGTAGCGTCAAGCGCGACCAGAGCGGTGTCAATGCCTTCCTGGTCGGACACCTCCATCCCAATGAGGGCGTCACGAATCTCGCCGTTGACGTGGGATATGGCCGAAGACACGCCCTTACCGGCCCAATAGGGACCTCCATCGCGCAGCTCAACGGCTTCGTAACTCCCAGTGCTGGCTCCCGATGGAACCGCTGCACGACCCCGCAGTACACCGTTTACGTAGCAGTCGACCTCGACTGTAGGATTGCCGCGAGAATCTAGGATCATCCGGGCCGAGAGGTCGCTGACAGCGCCACTCATTAGTGCGGCGACCTGCCGTCGCCCTCTCAAGGTTGCGCTGGGAGATAATTCACGCGTTGAGCCAGCTCAACCAGCGCGCAACCCTGCTTTGGACATCCGGTATTTCCATCTCGGAACGGCAGCAACGCTCCCAGCAGAGTCGCTCCCCGGTAGGAGATATCGAGAACAGTTCAGCCCGGAACAGTACTCCGTCGTGCTCATTGCAGTCGCAACGATTGTCATCGACGAAGCAATGGAGGAGATGCTTGGGGAAATGTTGCATCTTGCCGGCCGACGGATTGCACAGCATGACGCTCCTCTCGAGGAACAGCAACGAGTCGCCTGTGCACTGATCAACCTCGTGACCGAGCACCCTGCTGCCGGTCAAGAGTGATGCGACATCGACGTTGTACCACTCGGTCTGAGAGGATGGTATGTCCAACTCTGAGACGTCGTCGAGATACTCTTGGACACGGAGGTGGGCTACCGTCTCCTCCGCCGACATTGGACGCGAATTGTCGCCGTCCCATTTGAATACGACTTTTCCTTACCGTTTAATTTCCATACATAATCAGGAAAGAAAGGGTAATCAAATTTCACACATCAGGTAGAGAACATACAAATAGAGGTCTATTTTCGGCGAAACCCGTGGTAGAAGTAGACAGTCTCGACAGAGCCATTCTCTCAGTCCTGAGGGACTCCGGGAGGGCTCCCTTCGTGGATATCGCGAAGCAGGTTGGAGTGACCGAAAGAACCGTTCGCACCCGCATGCGTAGGTTGGAGGACGATGGAGTGGTCCGCGGCTACACCATTCGCGAGGCGGGCATCGGACTGACTGCTCTAGTTCGCCTCAAGGTCGGCGCTGGAACTGAGATTGGATCGCTTGCCGGGGAGTTCTCTTCGTGGGCCGGTGTGGAGTGTGTCTACGAGATTAGTGGCAACGCCGACCTAGTCGCTGTGGTGCACGTCGACGACACCGTAGCACTGCGCAACCTACTCGACGAGATGTGGCTGGCAGCGCCCGGCGAGATTAGCTCTACCCAGACCGAATTAGTGCTCGAACAGTACTGATTGAGAATGAGAAGCCTAAATCTTCCACTTGACCGAGCAGCCGATACTATCGGTGCGGGGTATGGCTACGTTGCGTCCGGCAGCCATGTCGTCCATGGCATCTGCCAGATCAGAGGTCGAGGAGTGGGATGGGTCCCGAGGTGAGTCGTCGAGTCGCCCGCGGTAGGTGACTGCTCCCGAGGAGTCGAGGAGATAGAATTCGGGTGTCCTCTCCGCCCCGTACGCGCGCGCGGTGTCTTGGCTGTCATCATGTAGGTAAGAGTAGCTCATCCCTCGGCCGGCTCGATTAACCATCTTGACCCACGAATCCGATTCGTAGTTCACGGGGTCGTTGGAGTTGATTCCAGCGAATCCAAGGCCCTCGATACGCGCGCGCGCGGCCACCGCCTCAATGCGTGGCTCGGAGCCGACCACGTACGGGCAGTGATTGCATGTGAACACGATGATGGCTCCGTTTGGCCCGATGACATCACTGAGCGACATCGTTTCGCTACCTACGACTGGATTGGCATTCGGCAATTGAAAGTCGGGTGCGGCGTCGCCCGGTTCGATTCCTCGTAATTCCTGCATGTGTTCAGTGGGGGTGATGGGAAGCAGTTCAACCCTCTGCCTGCGAGTTGGGCTTCGGTGGGCCCGACCTCTCCCTGCACTCCTCCAACCTGCGTCTGGCCAAACGGTGCTCGGGGTCCACATCGAGGACCTTTCTCCAAGCTGCTGCGGCCCCTTTCTTGTCCTCGGACTCGTGCAACAAGGAGGCTATCCTGAGTCTAGCATCGATGTGGTGTTCATCATTCTCGGCTGCGTTCTCGAAGTCGTGCATAGAATCTTCGAGTCGCCCGAAGTCGAGGTACAGGAGCCCGCGCTGATACCATGCATCGGAATGAGTAGGATCAATCTGCAGCGCTGTGTTGAGGGGCTTCTCGGCCTGTTCGGCCCTGTCCCTTGCAATCAGACAGGTCCCGAGATGGACCAGTGCCATTGTGTGCTCGGGCCTGTTCTCGAGTAGCCTGCGCAACTCGGCCTCGGCCTCGTCCCAGTCACCATGACTCATCAGGACCTCGGAGCGGCGCAGGCGCGCCATGTCGAGTCCGGGATGGTTTGTTACCAAATAATCGGCGTCATCGAGGGCTTCTGCTAGGTCGCCTTTCAGCAGTGAGGCTGAGCACCTATTCAGTCGGGCACGGACGTGGTCAGGATCACTGGCGAGCACTTTGCTGAACAGAGAAATTGATTCAGTGAGCCTGTTCTGACGGGCAGCTATCAGACCCCTGATGAATGGTATTGCCGAGTGGTCGTTCAACTGTGTGGCGGCCTCGGCGACAAGAGTGTCGGCCTGTTCGAGACGGCCAAGGTCAAGGCACAGTTGTGCCTCCTCAAGAGGAATCGAAGGATGCTCGGGAATCAGTCGCCGGGCTCGCGTCAGGGCGACTTCGGACTCATTGGGAGCGTCTTGGTAGCGCAGGGATCTGGCTCGGCCCAGCCAGGCCAAACCGGACTCTCTGTCGCGGTCAATGGCGGCATCGAACGCAACCAACGCGTCGAGTAGCACTAACTGGTCGTGGTGCCCGGTGTTGTCACGGTGGTTCTCGCTGGTAAGCAGGTTGAGTCTGCCGTCCATGACGTGCAACGGGGCGCTCTCCCATGATTCAGGTGGCGCCTCGTCGAGCACTTTACGTGACCACTCGTTCGCCCCTGCTCGTAGAAGCACCAGACTGAGCCGGGCTCTCGCCTCGGCGTCCTCGGGGTTGGTCTCGAGCCTTTCCTCAAGCACAGCCCTCGCCGCATCGAGTCTGCCGTCGTTCTCGAATATCTCCGACTCGAGAATGACTCCGTACTCGCCCAGAGCGGTGGCCCGACGAATGCTCTGCAGGGCCTCCTTCATTCTATCCTTGTCAACCGAAAGCAGTTTGGCGTGCAACATCCATGCCTCGCCATTGTCGGGATTAACCTCGAGGGCGTTCTCGACCGACTCGAGGGCGACGGTAATCTCTCCTATCATCAGCAGTTTGGCTGCGCGTTCGAGCCATCCCGAGGATGTCTCTGGCTCGGTCGCTCTCGGATCGATTTCTGTGTTGGCCTCTCTCGCCCTCTCGACAATGTCGGAGAGCTCAGTGGCAGATAGAGAGATGTCAAACTCCACACCGAGCGCCTCCATCCTGCGGTGATTGCGGGTGACCCTTTTCTCATCTGTGCCAGAGAGCAGCAGAGCCTGTTCCTTGAGAACACCGACGTCGTCCGGGTCGACCGCTAGTAGTCTCTCGAGGTTACGGTCGAGTGCTTCCATATTGCCTTCTTCCCGATGAATCGTTGCTAGGGAGCGTAGAGCGTCGGCGTCCTCGGCGCTGAGGCTGTGAGCGCGTCTGTAGAAGTCCGATGCTCGGATTGTCCGATCGATGCCATGGAATAGTTCTCCGAGCCTCCTGTGCTGGTCTCCGGTCAACTCGAGGTCCTCGGACTGCATCTCGGCCTCATTGAGTATCGCATCCAGCCGCTCTACTAGAGGGAGCAGTCCTGGAACGACTTCCTTGTGACCATCATCATCGGCTAAACCGGGGTAGTGTACGAGGATGGTCTTGGCTGCGTGGCTAGCTATCGCCACCGATTCACTGGAACTGACGTTGACATCCTGCTCAAACAGCAGGGTCTCGGCTGACTCGAGGGACTTGTGAGCATCCAGCAGGCCCTGCATCCCAGGAGTCTCGCTGAGTACGGTGTCAACGCCCCTCGAAAGCAAGTCGAGGCGTTGTGAGGTGTCTGAGAGGTCGCCCTGCAAGGACCCCAACTTATCCCTCATCCGCTCCCTCTGACGGAGCACCGCCTGATGCCTAAGCCAGAGGGTCAGCAGTGCCAGTCCCAACAGAGCATACAGTGTCAGTACACCCAAGGTCGAGTCTTCCATCCGGCTTCAACGAACCTGCACGACTTTTGATGGCTTCTGCGGATGGCAAGGCTAGCGCTGCCATTGTAGGCGGGACTATGTCCCGCCGGAGGATTCGCTGTTGAGCGAATCAGAGGTCTTCGGCCGAGTACGCTTGCACACCGGACTTGCGAGTGACTTTACCGACGGACGAACCCAGCACGTTCTCGATTCCTGCGCCGGAGGCGAGGTCGAAGATGCGGGCGGTCACTTTGCCGGCGAACACCAGTCCTTGGGCGCCGGTCGAGTCGGTCAGAGCGGTCTCCAAACTGCGAGCGCCTATGGGCTCGGAGCCTGAACCGTCCTCTTGGACAATCACTGCGTGATTACGAGAGAGGCCATCGAGCATCCCTGCCCATGCCTTGACTTCATCGGGGGCGGTGAGAACTTCTCGGCCCCGCCCAACCGCGCGGTCGTCGTCCCTGTTAATCTCAGTCTTGATGCGGGCTACGACCTTGCCGGCCGTCTCCTTCTGGGTCAGTGACTTGGTCACGACCTTCATCTCGAGGTGCTCGACCTCTCGGCTCGTCGGTGCGAACGCGACATGGGTCAGTGACTTGCCCATTTCGCCTTCCAGCTCCATGAGTAGCAGCTTACCGCCGCGGTCGCCATCGAGGAACGCAGTCACCGTCTTTTTCGACTTGGCGAGCTCGACTAGTTCTGGCATGATGCCTGAACCCATCGTGGCTATGGCGTTCTTGATGTCGTACTTCAGCAAGTTGCGAACGTCATTGCGGCCCTCGACGATAATTATCGCCTCAGACTTAATCACGTTCGGACCAGCTGTCATTCCTTTGTAGTCGGTTTCCTTCCCCAGATTCAGGACTGAACGGACCTCGTCGAGGATGTTCCTCGACTCGTCGGCACCGGAGTTCACGATATCGAGTAGGAGCTCCTTGGCTCTGTCGATTACCGTATCCTTCTTGACCGAGGTAATATTCTCGATCTTCTTGACCTTGATTACCGCTTTGCACGGGCCGATCCTGTCGATCGTCTCGAGCGCAGCGCCAATCACGGCGGTGCTGACTTGGTCAATGGACGAGGAGAGCTGTATCTCCCCGTTCACCTTGCCCTTGTTCTGGTGAAGGATGACGTCGACGTGGCCTATGCGCCCGGTCCGCTGTAGCTTCCTGAGCTGTAGCTCCTCGCCAAGGAGGCCTTCGGTTTGTCCGAAAATCGCTCCCACGACGTCCTTGCGCGCAACCGTTCCATCCGTGCGGATGGATGCGTGTATCACGTATTTTCCTTCATTTGTCATTTTCATTTCTCCTTAAGGCTCTCGGCCCCACTTTCGGGGCCTCGCTCCCGGTTTTCGCCAGTTGGCGGTTCGGTGGATGGGCATAAAGCGCCCGCGAGTGTGGCAGAGTACCTGCAATCCATGCGACCAACGGACCCTTCATGAACGCTCCTATCGATGGCGAGGGTGATTATCGGTTGAATGGTCTGCGCGAGCCATTAAGGGACACGCCCCCAATCGTAGCCCATGGAAGCGGGTCTGAATGACTGCAGGGCGATTTTCCATGGAGCGACGAGAATAGCGCTTCGGGACGGTCAACTCTCGAACGGCGAAAAACGTCTTCTGGTCAAGCTAGCCCACGCACTGAGACTGGATGAGGAGGAGCCAAAACAGGTGTACGACGCGGTAGTTGAGGGAAGGAGTCCGGGCATGGGCAGGCAGATTAGTCAGTTGGAGATGGGGATGGTCTACGGGCAGGTCCTCGAGGCGGTTCTAATCCACACCGACCGTTCGGACGACGAGCTTACTCTGGTGGCCTACCTCAGGCGAGTCTTCTCAATCAGCGACGCTGAACACCGTGCGATAACCCGCAGCCTCGACCGACAACTCGAGGATACAATCCACAGAAACGTCCTACAGGACTTCCGCATGCGGTTGGATGACACCATGGAGCGTATAGGCGGCATCTTCGACAAGCTCGGCTTCCAAATCTGAGGTTGACATGGCTCACGATGAAGTGCTCGACGATTTTCTCTCACAACAGACCCCGAGGGCGCATCGTTCCGACCGGCGATTGGCAGGAGTAGTGCGCGAGGCCTATCCCATTGGCGTACCGGCTCTGATCATGAAGTCGAGCACTGACAGACTGGGGCAATCAGCAGGCTACTCTTTCCATCTCGGGACGCCTGACGAACTGTTGCGTCGTGTTGCTTCGTGGCTGCTGACAGGTGCGGGTGATGACCAGCGCGTGCTACTGCGTCTGGTGAGTCGTCTTTGGGCTCGACATGGTCGTGAGGACGTGGCCCTAGCGGCCCTACTACTAGCTAACCTCGACCACGCCACGCTGGGTACCGACCCATGGACGGTGCTCGCTGCATCGACAAGAAGCAGTGAGCCAGCCGAGGCCCTCTTACTGAGTATCGAGGAACTTCTGCGAGCAGGACGAGAGATGCCGGATGACGAGGTGCTAATGGCATGGTGCGACGGTCGCAAGGTGGACGGCCACATGGCCCTCCTCGTCAGTTATGCAGGTACGGTGCGCGGACATACGGTGAGTAGGAGGATGCTCATCCGGCTCTCCTCTGTCGAGGTCCCCGACGGTGATTCGCTTCTAGGCCGGGTAATGCAGCGGCTGCAAGAGGAACAAGCGCAGGACTGATGGGCGAAGGCGTGCGCCGCCCGTCATGGTCAACCGACTGCTGCCGTCTGACGACCCTGTTGCCGAGCAGGTGCTGGAGTGGACGATACAGCGCGACGCGCACGATATCAGGCAACTGATGAGGTGGATGGAGACCAAGAGGTCGAGGAAGGACAGGTCGGTCCTGCTCAACCGGGCACTCGACCTGTTGGGAGAGATCCAGCACGCGATGAGCCGGCTCGATGAGCTGCGGTGATAGTATGCGGGCGCTGCTTCTGGCCGGGGGTCGCTCATCACGTATGGGCCGAGACAAGGCGCTCGTCGAAGTCGAGGGCGAGACCTGTATTGCCCGTGTCGCGATGGCCCTAGCGGAAGCGGGTCGCGAGCCAATCAGGATTGCCGTGGCCGAGCCTGAGGATGTCGCGCGTTATGGTGTGGTCATCGATTCCACCATTCAAGTCGAATGGGTACTAGACGCCGAACCTCACTCGGGCCCCATCGAGGCGCTAATCGAGGCCTTCGAGGATCCGTTGATTGACGAAGAGACGGTGCAACTAGCCACTGTCGATGTGCCTTGGGTGAACTCCGCACTGTTCGCTGGGCTGGAGGATGCGCTAGGATCCTCTGACTGCCTCGCTATGCCAAGCGACGGGTTGTGGGCGCACCCGCTGTTGGCTCTAGTCCGCCCAAAGATGGTGGTCGGGCAGCTGAAGAGTGGAGATCGTAGACCGCTGCATGTCCAATTCACAGAGATGAAGCACTCACTGATGCTTGAGGAGCCTTCTCTGTTGCGTAACGTCAACACTCCAGCAGATCTAGAGTGAAATTTGCCCCGAGCAGAGCCTGTCGAGAACCTCTGGATACAGAGTGTGCTCCATCATCTTGACGCGTTCCTGTAGCGCCTCCTCGTTGTCGCCTGACAGCACCTCAATCTCGCGCTGAGCGAGAATTGGTCCCGAGTCCACCCCCTCATTCACGAGGTGCACAGTGCAGCCGGTTACACTTACTCCGGCTGCAAGCGCGTCGCGGTGAGCGTGGGCGCCTGGGAAGTCGGGCAACAATGAGGGGTGGATGTTGACCAATCGGCCTTTCCAGCGCTTAACGAACCATGGTGAGAAGATGCGCATATAGCCACTGAGTACCACGAGTTCCACATCGGCGGCTTCGAGCTCAGCGTTCACGAGCCGCTCGTGAGCCTCTCGGCGATCGTCTTTCTCGATCTCCATCGGCAAAGGTACTCCGATGCTTTTGACACTGGCTTCGCGGCCGTGCAAGAGGCCTCCTACGTCGACCTTGTCCGCTAGGACAAGTACGGTTCTATGACAGCGTGGGGTTTGCTGGTACCTGAGAAGGGCGGCCAACCCGGAGCCTCCACCCGAGACCAGTATCGCAAGCCTGACAGGATCGTTGGCCGAACCGGTCCTGGGCAGCACGTAGCCTTCGCTCATGGTGCCTAGGCGGGTCGACGGGGCTTGAGAATTGGGGCGTGTGCCCCAGCCGCCCGGATACTGAGATTTATGGCTAGAATACGCCCGCATTGGCTCGTGGAGCGCCTAGAGACAATTGACGAGGTCGTCGAGAGTTACTGCGTTGCGAGTAGTTCTGGCAAGAGTCGTCTCTATGTCGGCCTAGGATCATTGTTCCTCGTATTCGCGGTCATTGGCATCTGGGTCCCGGGCTGGCCAACCGTGTCCTGGGCTGTCCCTGCCGCATTTCTGTTCTCAATGTCCAGCGAGAAGATGTTTCGCCTGACGCTGACCAACCGCTACTTCGGTTCAGCGATGTTTGACTACTACGCTACAGGCAAGACCATTCCCAAGCACGCCAAGTACGCAACTGTGGGGCTGATTGCCCTGATGACCTCAATCTCGGCCTACTTCGTGTGGCTCGTCTCCACCAAAGGTGACGGGGTGCTGACCGACCCATCATCTTGGGACGGAGCAGATCCTGGGTTCGGAGCTGGTACTGTCATCCTAGTTGGGCTGATTGGGATGTGGTACGTTGGATTCCGAGTTCCCAGCCGAGAATGAATCAGTCCCTACCCATTGAGTCAGACTGGTCCTCGTGGTTCTAATCGGTGTATGCGCTTTCTCCGTGTAGAGTCACGTCCATGCCAGTCTCATCACCCTCGTCAACTCTCACTGGAGTCACCTGGTCTATCGCATAGAGCATGCCGTAGGTGAAGATGAAGGCCCATGCACAGGCCAGAGCCAATCCTCCCACTTCTGCCATGAAGAAATCCGAACTTCCTGTCATGAGGCCGTCCGCTCCTGCAGGGTTGATCTCAGTGGAGGCCAGCACACCCAGCATGATGATTCCCAAGCAACCGCCAACACCGTGAACACCCCAAACGTCGAGAGCGTCGTCCAATCCCTTCTGCTTACGCAATACCACGGCAAAGTAGCACACCACGCCAGCTGCCACTCCGATGACCATGGCACTCTGGGGGCTGACGAAGCCTGCCGCCGGCGTTATGGTGGCCAATCCAGCAATCATGCCTATGAGCATCTCAACGAAGGAGGGTTTCTCAGCATAGTGCCACGCTATGAGGAGCCATGTGATTGCTGCAAATGCGGCCGCAATCTGCGTGTTGATGAGGGCGACCGCGGTGATTTCGTCAACTGCATACTGACTACCGGCATTGAATCCGAACCATCCGAACCAGAGGAGCGCCGCTCCAAGAGCCACGAAGGGGACGTTGTGAACGGCCTCGTCCTGGTCCTTCCTGGATCCAACGAACATGACGCTCGCCAGTGCCGCCATGCCCGCCAAGGCGTGGACCACGATGCCGCCGGCGAAATCGAGCACACCCCAATCGGCCAACATGCCCCCGCCCCAGATCATGTGGACGAAGGGGAAGTAGACGAACAGCTGCCAAGCCACCAAGAAGATCAGGTAGGCCTTGAAGGTGATGCGACCGGCGAAGGCCCCGGTGATGAGGGCCGGGGTGATGACGGCGAACATCATCTGGTAGACGACGAACAGCAGCAGTGGCATGCCCCCGAAAAGATCGCTGGGTACGATGCCCTTCAGGAACATGAGGTCCAAGTCCCCGATGACTCCACCGGCGCCGCCGCTGAAGCATAATGAGTACCCGACGGTGACCCACAGAATCGTCGTGACGCCCATCGATACATACGACTGCATCATGATTGCGAGGACGTTCTTCCTGCTCACTAGGCCGCCATAGAAGAAGGCCAATCCGGGTGTCATTATCATTACCAAAGCGGTGGCTACAAGCATGAAGCTAGTATCGCCAGTGTCTAAAGGCATGATTCGTGTATTGATAATCTACACTTAGTCATTGGGACTGATGTAGCGGTAGCGATGGGTA
>LWDU01000111.1_pt2 | contig 29666 bp, 25 predicted proteins | sample 727161 | NCBI WGS metagenome assembly LWDU01 (sample SAMN04566230, study PRJNA314399) | hydrothermal vent metagenome | isolation source: deep sea hydrothermal plume seawater | place: Mexico: Gulf of California, Guaymas Basin | collected 2004-07-11
AAATGATCCTGAAGGAGTAATTGATGGTCCTTGTCCCATAGGTAATTCTCCTCAACCTTATAATTCAATGATTTTTGATTGGACTTTTACTGATGTAGATTCTGTTAGTTCATCTGGCGATGGTATGACAACTCCTTTCCAGACTTATACTTCTAGCGAAGCAAGAAATGATAAAATTAGTAGATTGATGATTACTGATCCTACTGGACCGATAGAAACTTTTGAGAGAAGATTTACACTAGGGCAATGTATTTCTGGTGGATCTAGATTCTTAGATATTTCTACTGATAATTCAGGTATAGAAAGAATCACTGAATTAGGTACTTTTGATGGTCTTCAGGACTACTCTGCAAATGCTTGTAAAGGACCAGATGGTCTTCTTGGAGGGGGTGATGATTGTTGCCCTATTAACTCGATATGTACTGAAAGTGATGGTTGTGTAATTGAAGCACCTGAACAACTTCAGGGATGTAATTATTATACTGATTTGGGTGAAGTTGCTTGTTCAAATTATGAACAAAATAAGCTTGAAAGTGATCCACTTTATGGTGAACTTGGTTGTGGTCAAATGTGCGGTCTTTCTCCCGCACAGAATGGTATAGATTGCGGATGTATTTGGATTGAGAGTACCGGGTTATGTTCTATAACTGATACAACAATTCCGGCTGATAATTGCCAAGGGCCTGAATGTCCTATTGGTGCTACGTGCGACGAAGAACCTAATCCTAGTGGTTGTAGTGGTTGTGGATATAGTAATTATCAGTATACCGAATGTATAAATGGCTTCCAAGATATTACTGTAACAGCTACGCTTGCTGATTCAAGTAGTGGTACTTGGACTGATAGTTTGGATGTTTCTTGTACTTCTGGCACTGAAGGGGATTCTTGTTCTTGTACTGATCAAGGTATTGTATCTACTTGTAACTCTCAAACTTGGCTTGCTGTTCCATGCGGTCAGTTTAACATAGAACTTCCATTCTTTGGCTATCAGCAATTCCTTTCTAGCCTAGGAATTATATTTTTAATTTATCTTTTCTTATATCGGAAAGAGGAGAACTAATGAAAAAGGGACTTATTTACTTAGGATTGTTTTTACTTTTCTTTTCTTTGGTTTCTGCATCTTATCAATATAATTCCAATAATGTTGTTGCAATTTATTCTGAAGGAAATGAAATAGATGGAACTGTTAGCATGAGTTTTAGTGATGAGCCGGCTGGTTCAATTTTTAGAACTAATTTTGATGGAAGTGTTAATTTATTATATTTATTAGAAGCTAACGGTTTTGTTAACGGTTTAGATTTTGATTGTGATCTTGCAAATTGTTTTTCTGATTATTCTGCTGATCAAAGCATAGTTGGTTTTAGCTTGGGAACGGAAAAGAAAACTATTGGATTGAAATTAGATGGGTCCAATGTAAATGTTCAAGAAATTCATTTCAATGTTGCTGGACCGGCTAGCCCTCCTAGTTGTGAACCTCAGTTGAAATTAGATATTTTAGATAATGATGAAGACTATATAGTTAGTAAAAGTTATTCAGAAGTTGCTTGCGGAAATGCGAATTATGGATGTTTTGTAGATTCAGATTCTGATTCTAATTTAAAAGCAAGCATACAACAAACTGTCGATTATTGTGAAAAAATTTCATTAGGTTCTATGCCTGCTGTTAAATTAGGGGCGAGAGTAACTGATAGCACAGAAGGTCAAGCAGATTTGAAAATGACTTTATATAACGAATTTGGAAACTACATTGCTGATTGTGATCTTCCAGCACATTCTGGAGGAACTACAAATTTAGAATGTTTAATTGAATATTCTTCTGCTTATCCTAAAGATTATTTTGCTTGCATTTCAGTTAATGGCCCTTCTAATTATAAAATAAGAGTAGACTTTTTTGATACTTGCGGCAATACAGATCGTTCTGGTGAATTTGATACAGATTATGAAATATTTGCAAAACAAATGTCCTTTAATAGTCCGGATATGATTGTTGATGACTCTAATTTTGTTTTTTATGTTGGTGGACTGGAAGTTAGTTTAAGTGAATATGTTGAAAATTATATTCAAGAAAGATATGCTGGAGATTGTAGTCCCAACTCTTGTATAGTTCCAATTTCATTTTTTGGAAATTCTCAAGAAATTAGTTTAAGTAATGTCCTAGCAAGATATGGTTCTGGAGGTAATGTGTTTGATTCTACTAGTTTATTTGAGCTGCAGATTAATGAACCAAAAATAACTTCCGAAGATTTAATTATTGATTTAGAATATGGTGATTTTATTATTCCTTTTGGAACAACGGAAAACCAGCTTGAATTGTACTTTAAAGAATCCCTTTTATTCTCGGAAGACGTTGCTATTTCTGAAGGTTTTGATTTTGATATTTCTCCTAAATTTGTTTCTTTTGGGCAAAATGTTTTGTTTAGTTCTGATTATTCAGAAAATATAATTGGATCTAAATGGAATTTTGGTGATGGAACTATAAAAAACTCAAATAATGAAAAAGCAAGTCATAGATATCTAGAAACTGGTGAATTTGATGTTGCAGTTGAATTAACTAGAGAAGATGGGATCATCATGGAAAAAACATTTAATGTTATTGTGGGTATTGCGCAGGAAGTTGCCCTTGATACTATTAATAATTACAGACAAAGAATTATCGATGTGGAAGGAAATATGAGCAATCTTCCTGACTGGGTGAAAATTAAATCTGGAAATATTCTTAATATTAGCCTTATTGAGCAACAATTAGATGAATTTGAAAGTGAATATAGTTTAGCGACTAATGACTCCGAATATGAACAAATAATTTTAGACCTTATTGACTTAAAAGTTCCTAAAAGGATTTATCTAGACACTCCTATAAAATTGCCCCTTGTTGTTTCTTCTTTAAACAATTTAAATTATAATATAATAGAAGATATTAGCGAAGAAGATGTACTCGGATCAGAATCTGAAAAATTAGGGGAAGCTATTCTTAGTTGGATGAATAATAATTTTGGATCTGAAATTGAACAACAATATCTTAAAATTGCTTTAGATGATGGGGAAGAAGTATTAGCTTCCAAATTCAAAATTGAAACAAATCCTGAAATTTCTGTTGATAGTGATTATTATTTAATAATTGATTATGACTTGCCCGGACTTGAATTTAGAACTGGTTATGGGGCTGAATCTACTTTAGGAAGTTCTTTCATAAAAGTTCAATCTGATTCTGGAAATAAAGTTATTGAATTTATGATATTTGATGAAATCTCAATAGAAGAACTTGGCTCATACCTTTCCCCAAAAATAAAAGATCTTGGAACTTTTTCTATTGAATATGATATCTGTAATTTTGATGATAAGTGTGATTCTGAAGATGGAGAAACGGTAGAAAACTGTAGATCTGATTGCAAACCTTGGGGTTCTGCTTTTATTTGGTTAATGGTTTTATTTTTCATTACGTTAGTTGTTTACATTTTCCTTCAAGAATGGTATAAGAAACATTATGAAAAATCATTATTTAAGAAAGAACATGAATTATACAACCTTCTTAATTTCATATATACTTCTAGAAAAGCTGGTTTTGGTGATTCAGAATTAAGAAAAAAATTAATTGGGAAAGGTTGGAAAAGAGAACAAGTTTCTTTTGCTTTCAAAAAGATAAATGGTAAAAGGACTGGACTTTTCGAAATTCCTATCTTTAAATTTAGAGAAAATAAGAAAGTTAAAAAAGAAATAGAAAAAAGACAGAAAGGTCCAGTAGACGTAAGATTTATTAAAAGGCATGACTTTTGATTTCTAACATGTTAAAAATATTGAAAGATTTATCTAGAAAGGTTATTAGATCTCTTTTTGGTCCAAAAAAAAATATAAAAATTGGTTTTTATGGCCCTCCAAATGCTGGAAAGACTAGTTTAGCAAATTTACTCTGTCAAGACTGGACTGGAGAAGATATTGGAACTGTTAGTGAAATGCCTCATGAAACTAGAGGGGTTAGTTTCAAAGAAAAAGTTGAGATAAAACATAAAGGTAAAAATCTAACTTTTAAATTTGTTGATACTCCTGGAATCGCTACTAGAATTGATTATGAAGATTTTCTCAAATTTAAAATTAATAAGAAAGATGCAAAAAAAAGAGCTAAGGAGGCTACTCAAGGAATTATTGAGGCGATAAAATGGCTAGATGATATGGAAGCTGTAATAGTCGTATTAGATTCATCTGAAAATCCATATTCTCAAGTTAATATAACAATTATTGGAAATCTTATGGCTAGAAAAATTCCAGTATTATTAGTGGCAAATAAGATAGATTTAAAAAAATCTAATATTAAGAAAGTACAGGCAGCATTTCCTGAATATGAGGTAATCGGAATTTCTGCTAAAAATAGATTAAATATTGATGAATTTTATGATTCATTATTTAAATTAGCAAAAAAGGTGTAAATGGTATCAAAAAATAATAAATTTAAAGGATTCAGTCTTCAAATAATTCCCTTTAATGAGGTGCGAAACCTAAACATTAGTGAAAGAGTAAAAAAAATACTTAACCTGGTTTTAGGAAACAAACTTGTAATCCTTCAAGGAAGACTTAGACCGGAAGAAGAAATAAGATTGATAGAAGATACTATGGCTATGGTTGATCATATTAAAGCATTCAAGGGTATTGAACTTGCAGTTATTGATCCGGATATGAAAAATAATTCATTCTTTTTTAAATTTAAAAAGGGAATTGCTAAAACACTTGTTGGAGATACAAGTTCTTTAACTGTTATTGGACCTGCCTCCGTTGTTAAAGAAGTTAAAAATGATCCGAGTAAACTTGAAGTATTTTTAGGCTAACATTTATTAACTGAAACCATTTAGAATTTTTATGCCAAATAGATGCGTTCATTGTTCAGCTGTTTATAAGGATGGTTCTGAAGAAGTATTGACGGGGTGTTCTAGTTGCAATGGTAAATTTTTCTTTTATATTAGCGAGGAGAAATTAAAAATAATTTTAGAAGATAAATCTGAAGAAATTGAATTAAATGATATTGATAAAAAACAAATTGAAAGTGATGTTAGAGAAATTGCTGGAATTGAGGATATAAATTCCCCAGTAGTTTTAGATTTTGAAAGTGTAAAAATAACAAAGCCTGGGAAATATTTGTTAGATATCTCAAATTTATTTTCAAAAAAAAGACCTTTAGTTTACAAACTTGAAGAGGGGAAGTATTTTATTGATATAAGTTCTAAAAATAATCTTGCTTAATTTTAAAAGTGGAGAGTTCCTAATTGTATCATGGTTAAAAATGTTTTAAAAAATGTTTTAGATGAACAGCTTAATTTAATTAAACCTGGAAAAGATGTTCTAAGAGAGATAAAAAAGATTACTGATGAATTTACAAAAACTCTTGAAAGAAATCTTAATGAGGAAACTCCGGATACAGAAGTTTTTGTAGGTGGTAGTTTTGCAAAGGGAACTCTTGTAAAAAAAGATAAATATGATGTTGATATTTTTGTAAGATTTGATCATCGAATTGATAATATCTCTTTGTTATTAGGGGATTCTTTAGTTAAAACATGTAAATCTAGAGAATTTAAATTAGAAAAAATTCATGGAAGTAGAGATTATTTTAAGGTCTATTCTACAGATAATGATTTTTATTTTGAGATAATTCCGGTTTCTAAAATAAAAAAAGCTAGGGAAGAAAGAAATGTAACTGATTTAAGTTATTTTCATGTTTCTTATGTTAAAAGAAAAGCTAAAAAAATTCTTGATGATATTTTATTGGCTAAAACATTTTGTCAAGCTAATAAAATTTACGGAGCTGAAAGTTATATCAAAGGATTTTCTGGTTATGCTTTAGAATGCTTGATCATACATTATGGTGGTTTTGAAAAAATGTTAAAAGGATTGTCTAAAGTTGAAAATAAACTTGTAGTGGACATAGAAAATAGATATAAGAAAAATGATGTTTTCTTTGAAATAAATGAAAGTAAATTAGGTAGTCCCGTAATATTGGTCGATCCTACTTATAAGGAGAGGAATGCACTTGCTTCTTTAAGCCAAGAGACTTTTGATAGATTTAAGAAATCTGCAATTTCCTTTTTAAAAAATCCTAATATCAGATTCTTTGAAAAATCCTCAATAGATGTTAAAAAAATGATTAGGAAAGCTAATAAAAATAAATTTGAATTCCTTAATCTTGAATTGGAAACTGATAAACAAACTGGAGATATAGCTGGAACTAAACTGAAAAAATTTTCAGATATGCTTATTTTGGAATTGGGTAAATATTTCCATATAAAAGAAAAAGAATTTGAATATAATGAAGAAAAATCTGCAGAAGTTTTTTTGATGTTAAAATCCAAAAAAGAGATTATTAGAATAGGGCCTCCATTGAAAATGAAAAAACATGTAAAATCTTTCAAAAAAGAACATAGAAAGACTTATGAGAAAGGGGGATATTTACATACTAAAATCAAAGTTGATTTTAGTGGAAAAGATTTTTGTAAAGATTATAGTAAAAAATATTCAAAAAAATTAAAAGAGATGAGCGTAATTAATTTGAAAATTATTAATTAGTCTTCATTGAATTCTTAAATAAATTATTGAAAGCGTTTGCGAAATATGGTGAATTTAACCAAATACCAACTTCCTCGTCTGAATTTTCTGGATTTATCATGAAAATAATTTCTTTTTTATCCGCTATATAAAATCTTCCAGTATTATTAATTGATTTTGCTTTTAAGTTATTTTTGAAGTTTAATTTCTTTATTTTTTCTACATCTCCTGATAAAGCTATTTTTACTTTAAGTTTATCTTCATTTAATTTCTTAATTAAAGGTAAAAATACCCTTGATTTTTCTTCAAAGTCTTCTATGCTAGTTGAAAGTAAAACTTCTTTTTCTGAATTGTTAAAAATTTCCCTAATTTTTGAAAGGATATTTGAACGTCCTTTAAGATTTCCTGATAAAGATTCTGCTTTAATTGGTAAAATACTTACTTTGTGCAAATTTTGTAATTCTTCGTATTCCGGAGCATCCTTTAAATTTGTTAAACTTTTTACTTTTTCTTGTGCTTGGTTTAATGCTTTTGTTTTTAATTTATCTATAACCACTTTTGGATCTATTGCTATATATTTAACTGGTTTACCAATTTTAACTATTGCAAATCCTCTTTTAGCAAGTGATTCCAATACATCATAAGTTCTACTTCTTGGAACTCCTGAAATTTCAGCTGTCTCTCCAGCAGAAACAATTCCTTTAGAAAGTAAAGCTAACCAAACTTTTGTTTCATAAATATTTAGATCGAAATGATCTTTTATTCTTTTAACTAGTTCTTGATTTATTATCATTGAGGAATAAAAATTCAAGTTATTTATAAATCTTTCTATTGTTGTAACTACTAAATGAAAACAAAATGATAAAACTTAAATACCTGTTATTGGTAAATATATAATGAGTAATGAAAATATTGAAAATATAATTTTCTCTTCTGGAGATCCTTATAGTTCTTTCCTAGATAAACCTGTTGAAATTATTTCAATGGGGCAAACTAGAATTGGAATTTACAAAGGGATTACTGAATCTAATGATTTAGTTCTTTATCCTAGTTTATCTATTGAAAAATCTCAAGATGAAAAAAAGATTTTTTGGAATAAAGAAAATATATTATACATGAATAATGTTTCAGTTTCAAGTATTGGTCCAATAAGAATGGATTATATAAATAAAGAGCTAATTGAAATGGGTTACAAAGATATTGATGCTCGTGAAAAATTTGAAAGTCTTTTTGAAAATAATTTAGAAAAGAAAGACTCTTCTATTGATAGGGAATTAAAAGCTCGTGAAAAATTTGAAGATCTTTTTAAAGATAATCACCCTTATTTCTAAACAAGACTAGCTATAAAAAGAGCAATTAAACAACCTGTTGAGATAAAGGGCATTGCTGGATAAAATTTTCCTTTTTCTGAATTATATAATAAAAGACCTAGAGAAATTGTCGATCCAATAGCAATTATTAAAGAGGCTAAAATCCCCCAAGCAGCTAGAACAACTCCTGCAAGAAGTATTGGGAAGACTACATCGCCCCCTCCCAAGATTGCTACGTTAACTTTTATTTTCTTCTTAGGATCTCTTTTAGATTCTTTTGTACTTTTTACTATTCCTTTTTCTTTCTTTCCCCTATAAGGTATTAAAAATCCTGAAAAAACTTTTATTTTTTCTAATTGATATTTAGCCATCTTTTGCATAAATCCTGAATGCCAAACAGCATACATATCATATATGGAAATTATTATCAAAAGAATAACAACTGATTTTATATTTAGTAAAGGTATAAAGACTGCAGCTATTCCTGGATAAACTAGTAATTCAGTTAGATTATGCATTATAATATCTCTATTAAAAATTTTCATTAAACCTAATGGTATTGCTATGCCTATTGCGATTATACTTGAATAAGGTAATTTGATCATAAATGCATTTAAAGCTAAAGCTATCCCTAAAATTACAACTACTAAAAACCAAATTCTTAGAAATATTTCAGCTCTTAATTTCATTAAAACAAACATCAACATAATTGCTATCATTAATGCTAGTAAAATTGAACTTACTGAGGTTTGTGGAGTTAAATCCTCTGGAGGGTCAAATCCATAAGGTAAATTATATATCACTTCTTCCCCATCTACTATCGGTAAATAAGCGTTAGAAACAAAAATACCAATTAATTGGGCTAAAAAAAACATAATTATTAGAATAGCTGTTATTTTGTAATTATGTTTCATTCTAATAATTAATTAACTTACTATTTTAATCTTATTGTTTCTAAATTTCTTGGAACTATTGTTTCAATCTTGTTTTGCCTATATAATGTTGAAGCTAAATCTAATGATTTGGATAATTCTCCATGATTTATTAATATTTTCTTTGGTCTAGGATTCATCCGATTAATAAATTGTAATAATTCTCCTCTTCCCGAATGTGCTGAAAGACCGCTCAAGGTTTCTACTCTCATTTTTACCCCTATTGATTCTCCCCCATATGATCTATCTATTTGCACTACTGAATTTCCTTCCTGTACTTGCCTTCCTAAAGATCCGGCTGCTTGATAACAACCGAAGACAATTGTATTATTTTCGTTATTAGCCAAATTTTTAAAATATTCTACAGAAGCTCCTCCGACAAGCATACCTGATGTTGCAATTATAATACAAGGACCACCTTCTAAAACTTCTCTTCTTTCAGTAGGAGATCCCACTCTCTTGAATATTGGTGAAATAAATGGATTTTTACCTTGGAAAATTTGATTTCTTACAGCTGAACTTAAAAAATCAGGATATGCTGTATGTATTGCATTAATGTCCCAAACCATTCCGTCAATATAAACTGGTATCTTTGGTAATTTTCCAGTTCTTATTGCTTCTTCTACCCTTAATACAGTTTCTTGACTATGTCCTAATCCTAATTCTGGAAGTAAAATTTTTCCACCTTTCTTAATTGTTTCTTTTACTATGTTTAAAAATTTCTCTTCTGTTTCTATTCTTGGTGGAAGGATATCATCCTTTGATCCGTAAGTTGATTCCAAAGTTACTGTCTCTGCTCTTGGAAATTTGTTTATTGCTGGATCTAATAATCTAGATCTCCTATAATTTGTATCAGCAGTATAAACAAAATTATGAAGTCCATTCCCTATATTTACATGAACTATACAAGAACCTAGAACATGTCCTGCATTGAAAAATGTAATTCTTATATCAGGAGTTATATCAAATACTTCTCCATAGTTTAAAGATATCGAATGTTTTACCATTTCAGTTATATCTTCTGCTTTGAATAAAGGGGAAGTTGCTTGTTTGTAAGCAACCCCTACAAAATCTAAAGCTAAAAGAGATGAAATGTCTCTTGTTGGGGCCGTCATGTAAACTGGTCCTTTGTAACCCATTTTATACAGATATGGTATTAAAGCTGAGTGATCTGTATGAGCGTGACTTAAAATTATTGCATCTATAGAATTTAAATCTCCTACTTCTGGAACATCCAAATAAGGAAATCTTTCAGTTCCTTCTGCAATTCCGGGATTTATTCCGCAATCGAAAAGTACTTTTGAATTTGGTGTATGTAATAATAAACAAGATCTTCCAACTTGCCTTCCACTTCCAAGATAAGTTAATCTAACCCATATATCTTTTTTTTCAGGATTCCATTCATCATATATTTTTTTACCTATATTATTTAAAAATTTTTTTCTGTAAGTATTATTCGCATATAAAACAGATCTTATTTTTTCTGTTATTTTTGAGTGTATTGCTGGGCTCCTTTGAGCTAATGGGTTCCAGAGGGTTGTTTTTTTTATATCTTCTAAAATTGTTCCTTGCCTTCCTATTACTAATCCTGGTTTTCTTGCTTCTATCATTACAGTACTTCTTTGTTTATCAAAAATTATTTTTTCTATTTTTGCTTCTTCTGGTACAAGTTCTCTAATAGTCTTTTCAGTTTCTTCTTCTGAAACTAAGATTGATTGATCTGCCCTTAATTCTATTCTTTTTTTTATTTTATTTACTACTTCTTTTATTCTTGTCCCTACATTTTTAAAGAAATCTTTATCTTTGGTATACAAAATTATATTTGCTCCTTCGAATATTGCATCGCTTACCAGACCTGGTAATTCATTAGTAATATTTTTCAAAATATCCATTTTTTAGAATAACATTCATTTATATTGTGCTACAATTCCCTGTGAGATCACATGTTCAATTCCATTTTTTGTTATGGTGAAAACATCGATCCCATTTCCAGAACCTACATCTCTTTGTGTTGAAGCTTTTAAAGATTCAGAAGCCAACTGAACACCTTCTTTTAAAGTTATATCTTTTTTCCATTGTCTTTCTAATAATCCAAGAATATAAGGCATTCCTGAAGAAAAATTTGCATCATAATCATCCACTTTTACTACTCCTCCAGCTGGCTCTATTGTGTATAGGGATGTAGACCCATCTTCATCTACTCCTGCAATTAATGTTCCAACTATACTGGGTATCATTGCTGGATTTCTTATATTTTTATAAATCATCATTGCTAATAGGTGTGCTGCTTCTTTTATTGTTGCCCTAGATTTTGTTCTTAATTCTTTAATTCTTAATTCTGCAGCAATCATTTTATTTGTTAATTGAATATCTGAAACTCCCCCGGTATAGGAAGCAGCTATATTTTTATTGATTTTATTGATTTTTTGTGAAGCTTTATTCATTACAATTGTTCCTGCAGTTGATCTCCTATCTGCTCCCAAAACTATTCCATCTTTACAAACAATTCCCACTAAGCTAGTGTTTGACTTTAACATATTTTTACTAATTTCGTTATCCATAAGAATCAAAGAACTCTTTAATTATAAATAAAATGTGAGAATTTAGTATTTAAGTTTTTTGGTAATCTTGGTTGGATAATCCTTGTTCTTTCTTTAATTTGATTACATTATCTACAAAACCCTCTATTTTTTGTTCGTGACTAACTAATATTAATTGATTAGAATTTATTTCTTGTAATATGTCTCTAATTTTATCAAGCTGCTGTTCTGAGAAACCATCAGTTGGTTCATCTAAAATTATTAATCCTTGAGTATTTATGTTACTAAATAAAGAGTTTATTATTTGATTTAATGCCAGCCTATAAGCTAAAGCTACGGCTGTTCTTTCTCCGCCAGATAAAAATCCATAATCTAGTTCGAAATCTTTCTGGGAAATTACTGGCGTAAAATTTTCGTCTAAGCGAACATGGAAATTATCAGGAGTTAACATTGAAAACCATTTGTTGAAAAGTTCTGAGAATTCATTTCTTACTTTCGCCATAATATTTTTTTCAGTAAAACTTACTAAATTTAAGAAATCGTTTGTTAACCAATCTTCTAATCTTTGAAGTTTATTTAGTTTTTTCAGTTTAATCTCTCCTTCTTTTATTTTCTTTTTTTTATATTCAATTTCCTTTTTTGTGAGTTCTAATTCTTTTTTTACTTCTGCTGATTCTATTTCTATTCTTTTTTCTTTTGTTAATAATTCTTTTAATTCTATTTTCTTTTGCCTGTATAAATTCTCATACTTTGAAAACTCTAAAGATGATTTTTTTAATAACAGAAAATGATTTTTTAAAAATTCTATATCTTTATTTAATTCCTGTTTTGATCTCCCTAACTCAATAGATCTTCCTTTAATAATCTCTAATTCTTTTGTTTTGTGTTTTAACAATTCTAATTCTGATTTTTTTTCTTCTAATTTATCAATGCTTAATTTCTCAGATTTTGAGTTATCTTTTATCTCTTCTAATCTTAAATTTAATTTGTTTAATTCCTTTTTTACTTCTATCAATTCGCTTTCTGCTTTATTTAGGATATTATTTTTATATGCTTCAGAAACATCTTGCAAACAAGTTGGACACAAATCTATTTTGAAAATTCTTTCTTTTTTATTCATTATCTCTTCTTCTTTTATTAATAAGGAATTTATCTTTGTTGAATTTTCTAATATTAATTTATCTAATTCTTTTAAAAAATCTTTTTTCTTTTTTAATTTATCAAGATTTCTTAGATAATCTTCTTCTTTATACAATTGTTTATTTCCAGAGATTCTCCTTTCTATTTCGAATATATCCTTTTCTATTTCCGATAGACTAGAAATCTTCGTCCCTAATAGAATCTTTGTTTTTTCACTTTCTTTATCGAAATTTTCTTTCTCTTTTATCTTACCTGTTAAGTTATCTTCTTCCACTTCTTTTCTTTCTCTTTCTTTTATTCTTTCTTTTAATAATAGTTCTTTTTCTAAAATTTTTTTCTCCAAATCATCTGAAAAAGTTTGCAAAGATAAAATTTTATTTTTTTCTTCATCTAAATTATTTGTTTCTATTTTTATTTCCCGTATCTTCCCCCTTATTTTAAAATTTATTAGGGAAAGATTTTCCCTAATTCTTTTGTATTTATCTATTCCAAATATATGTCTTAGAACATTTAATCTTTGTTCTGAATTTTCTAAAATAATTTGTTTCATTTCCTCTTGAGGTGTATATACTGTGTATTTATAGAGGAGATTTGTTTTTTTTAAGAATTCATTTGGATAGTTTAAAATTTTTAATACCTTTGATTTTGTCTCGCTTATTGATAATTCTTCTTTTTTTCCATCTATTGTTATTGAGCAATAATCTTGATTTATTGTTTTTGAACCTCTTTTTAATCTCCTTTCTAAAATTATATTCGTTTCATTTATATCGAATTCTAATTCTACTCCTCCCGAGTCTTTATTATTAGATAATAAAGCTGATCCCCTTTGTCCTGGTTGTAAACCAAAAAGTGCATATTCAACAGCTAATAATATTGAAGTTTTTCCTGAACCTATCTCCCCGGATAACAAAGTTGATCCCTTGGGGAAATTAATCTCTTCTCTTTCATAACTTCTTATATTATTTAATTTAATTCTTTTAATTATCATATTTCTAAAATTTTTTTGATATCTTCGAATAATCTTTCCTCGAAAATTTTTGACCTTTCATCTTCTTTTTTTTCTAATTCTAAAGAATTCATTAATTCTGGGATAAACTTGTTTAGTTCGTTAGGATTCTCTTCTTGAAATTTCTTTATTATTTCTTCTTCAAGATTATTTGATTTTAATTCTAATTTTATTTCTGTTTCTTTTATTTTTAATTTTGTTGTACTTTTTAAAAAGACATATGCTTCCTGATTTTTTATGTAGTTTTCTATTTTATGAAAATCTATATCTGAAGGCTTCCCTATATCTAAAATTCCTTTTAGTTTTAAAATTATTATTTTATTTTTTAATATTTTATTTTTTAATTCTGAAATTATTTTATCTGTTGCTTCTAATGAATTGTTTATTTCTAAATTTATAGTTAGAATTTCTTTTATTTTAATTTCTCTCTTCTGAATTTCCCCAGGTATGTTCACTATGTAAAAGGAGCCCCCTTGTAGCTCTTCTAATTCTTCCAAGTTATTAGGGAATGTTGGCCCGCAGTATACCCTTCCTTCTTTATTGTAATTTATATGTAAGTGCGCTAATGCTAAATAATCTACTTTTGGCAGATCTTTATGATCTACTCCTGGAATGGGCAAACTTCCTATTGCATCTTTTAAAGTTGTGTGCAACATTAATATTTTAAAAAATCCTGGAGCATCTTCTATTTTTAATTTAGATATTTCTGGCACTTCTAATCCTGATTTTTTCCCCGGATATCCATAAATAGCCACTTTTTCAAAAATAGTTGGTTGTAAAATTATAGCTCCATTCCTTTCTTCTGGGATAAAGACATTTTTTACAAAGCCCGCCTTTTCTAATACATCTAAAAAAGTTTTTCCAGAAACTGAATAATCATGACTTCCAGCTATCAAAAAAACTGGAATTTTAGCTTCCTTAATTTTTCTGAATTCATTAAAAGTTTCTTTTAATATTTCTAGCGAAGGGTAAGCTGAATCAAACAAATCTCCTGCAATTAATATAAAATTTGCTTTTTCAGTTATAGCCGTTTTAATGGCTTGTTGAAAACTTTCAAAATTTAATTTTGATAATTCTGGTTGCCTCCACCCTCCAAGATGACAATCACCCATATGTACAAATTTCATATTTGTTATTAAATTAATTAGTTTTTATGCATTATCGTTATTGAAAAAAGATATTTCCCATACTTCTAATTCTTCCATAAATAATTTTTCTTTTGAAATAATTTTCTTTTTAAATTTCTTACTTTTTAATTTACTCAATATTCTTTTCTTTGGTGTTAGCGAAGACAATACTATTAAAATTTTCCCATCCTTTGTTAAATGTTTCTTTACCTGTTCAAGAAATTTTATTATTATTTCATCTCCTTTCTCCCCCCCAGTTGTGATTAATCTACTTTCTTTATCTTCTCTTTTATCTTCTGGAAGATATGGTGGATTGAAAACGATAAGTTCAAATTTTCCTTTTACTTTTTCAAAAAGATCTGATTTTATCGAGGGAATATTCTTTAATTTTAAAATTTTTATTGATTCATTGTTAATATCTACTGCTAAAACTTTTTTCGCATTAGACTTTATTGCTTCTTCTGATTGAATCCCTGAACCAGCACCAATATCTAAAAAGGATTTATTTTTTGAATATTTTTTAACTTGTTTTCTTAGAAGATATGAATCTTCACTTGGTTCGTAAATCATTTATGAAAGCCAACCAACAATTGTTTTTCTAAAAATAATAGAAAAAACTAGAACACAGACAAGTATAAACAAAATTATTGAAAGAATTATTATTTTTCCTTTTCCTTTTTTCTCCTCTACAACTACTTTTGAAGTAGGTAAACTATTAACAGGTAGACTATTTTGATTTATCTTAGATTGTGGAAATTTTTTTACAGGAGTTTGAATATTTTGAACTTTTTTTTCTACTTGAGGTAAATTGTTATCTGATTGTTGTAAATTTGGTGTCCTCCCCTGTAAAAAATTTGCTGCTTCTTTAACTTCTTTTTCCGAGTATCCTGCATTAATTAAACTAACAATTGCTTTATTTATATTTTCTCCCCTCTCTAAAGCATTTTTTAAACCACCCAATATATCTTCCCTCATTTTAATGTTAATTTCTTTCCGTTTGAAAGAATATGTACATTATAATTCTTTTTGTACCCCATTTCTACTGCTAAATCTAATCCTGCTTTTAATTTAGGTAAATCTCCATGAGATGGGATAAAATGTTCTGGATTTGTTAATTTTAATAAATCCCTTAAATCCTCCCGCCCCCCATGTCCAGATACATGAACATTATCAAAAAGTCTGGCATGTGATTTTTTAAGCCTAATATCTAAATCATTTTTATTTGCTATATTTATTGGAGTCGGAATTGTTTTTGAAGAAAATATTATGTGATCATCCGAAGAAACTTGGTAAGGTAATTTTTTCCTGGAAATTCTATCCAAAATTGCTCCAGGCTCTCCTTGATGTCCTGTACAGACTATTAAATAATCTTTTTTATTATTATTTGCTTTTCTTAATAATCTTTCAACTTGGTGCCTATATGTTCCTACTTCTACTTCATTTCTAAATGGTAATTTTCCTATTCTTTCTGCTGCAGAGGTATATTTTCCTAAACTTCTTCCTAAGAGGATTATTTTTCTATTTAATTTTTTTCCAAAATCTGTTATTGATTTTAATCTGGCTATATGTGAAGAGAAAGTAGTTATTATTATTCCTGATTTTCTATTATCAGTTGTGAAAAGTACATCTTCTAAAAGGCCCCTAGCTATTTTTTCTGAAGGTGTTTTTCTGTCATCTTGGGCGTATAAACAATCTGCAATTAATGCTTTTATTCCTATCTTTGAAAGTTCTTTTAATCTTTTATAATTTGGTTTTTCCCCCATTACAGGAGTATTATCAAACTTATAATCATTAGCATAAAGAATTACTCCTTCTGGTGTGTGTACAGCTATCATTGTGCTTTGAATTGTTGAATGCGTCATGTTGATAAATTCTACTTTGTAATTCTTTTTCCCTTTTATTGTGTAGCTGCCATTTGGTTTTACCGATTTAATTTGATTTTTTATTTTTATTTTATTATCTTCCATTAAAGCTTTTAACACCTCAGTTGTGAATGGAGTTCCTAAAACCTCGGCATTATATCTCGGAGCTAAATATTGAACTGCTCCTACATGATCTAAATGAGCATGGGAAACTAATATTCCCCTAACTTTATTTCTTAAACCTTTTTTATCCAAATATAGATCGTCTGGCAGTGCTCCTAGAGATCTCATTCCTTTTTCCGTTGGAATCTTTTCTCTTTCTTGCACTCCTACAACCGCGGGAAGATAAAGTCCTGCATCAAAAAGAATTGTATCTTCTTTTGTTTCCAATGCAGTCATATTTTTACCAACCTCATTATAACCTCCAATTGTATGAATATTTATCATTACTAATTAAAGATCTAATAGTTTATAAGTTTTCATAAACTATTTATATCCTAAAGTGAAGTTATTGTTATGAAAAAAAGAGTTAATGTTCTTTATGCCCTAGTTTTTACATTAATAATTATTCAGACCCTGACTTTTATATCGATGGGCTCGCAATTTTCTTCCATTGCAGAAAAGCAAAAGGAAATTGAAACTGAATTTTTTTCAAAAATAAATGAATTGGAAAGTGAAACTCAATTTAAAACTAATGAAATTATAGAAATAATATCACAACAAAAATCAGATATTCGAGAAGAAATTGAATTGCTAAAATCTGAGAATGATTTCTCTAAAGTTATTCAAAATGTTATAAAAAATGTTGTTAGTATAAGAACAGATACTAGTTCTGCTTCTGGCTTTTTCGTTAGCCCTAGTTATATTGTAACTAATTTTCATGTTATTGAAGGATCTGAATTTATTGAAATAAAAGATTACGATGGGGAAATATCTCAGGCAACCCTGATTGGAAAAGATGAATTTACTGATATGGCTTTATTGAAAATTGACTCTTCTTCCGAATATTTAATATTTGGTAATTCTGATGAAATTCAAATTGGTGAAAAAGTTATTGCTATTGGCAATCCATTTGGTTTATCTTTTACTGTAACTGAAGGAATAGTTTCTGGGACTAAAGAAAAAGGCCCTAATGAACTTGAAGCATATGTTCAAACAGATGCAGCACTTAATCTTGGAAATTCTGGTGGTCCACTAATAAATAAGAATGGAAAAGTAATAGGAATAAATAATTTTAAAATCGGAGATGCGGAAAACTTAGGTTTTGCTCTTGAAAGCAATGTTATAAGAAAAAAATTAAATGAATTGGCTGGAGAGGAGATCATAGAATAATGTTTAAATTAAAATCTTCTATGATTGAAAGTAAAAGATATCTTGTTTTAGATGGAGAGAAAAAATCTATTGAAACAGCTATAATTGATTATATTGGAATACTAGGATGGGCAAAGGCTTCCCCTAAATTTGTTAAAAAATCTAGAAAAAATAATATTCTTGCGATTAATAAGAAAGAATTGAATAATATTATTGCTTCTTTTGCTATTTCTAAGAATAAAATTAATGTTTTAAAGGTCTCTGGGACATTAAAAGGATTGGATAATTAAATTTAAAACATAAAACTTAAATATGCTTCTAGGAATCCTATACTATTATTAATAAAATGGATATGCCAACAGAAGTTCAACATCAAGCAATGGGGTATGATAGGGCTGCTACTATGTTCTCACCTGAAGGTCACTTGCTTCAAGTAGAATATGCAGAGAAAACTGTTAGATTAGGGAGCAGTAGTATTGGCATTGTTTGTTCTGATGGAGTTTTAGTGGCTGCAGATAGAAGAGTCAGAGATATACTAATTTATCCTGAATCTGCAAATAAAGTTTATGAGATAGATGAACATATTGTTTCGACCGCTGCAGGAATTCTTGCAGATGCTAGAATATTAGTGGAAAATGCACAAGTTTTGGCTCAACAAAATAGAGTTACATTTAATTCTCCTATAGAGCCGATTAGTGTTATTAAGATGATTTGTGATAAAAAACAGATGGCCACTCAATATGGGGGGTTAAGACCTTATGGAGTAGCTTTTTTAGTTGGAGGAGTGAATAAAGGAAAAGCTCAATTGTACACTTCTGATGTTACTGGTAATTTTTTCCAATATAAGGCTAATGCAATTGGAGATTATGATGAGCAAATAAAAGAAATGTTAAGGAAGGAATATAATGAAAACTTAACTATTGAAGAGGGAATTGAATTTGCTCTAAAGATTTTTAAAAAAATATTAGGAAAAAATTTCAATGTTGAAAGATTTGATATTGGTTATATAAAAAAATCTAATGAAAAATTAGTTAGAATGCATGGTAACTCTCTTAAAAAGTATGTAAAATAAAATGGCTAACGTATTAGCTAGAATAAAATTAAAGAATAAAAATTTTGAAATCTCTGTTGATTTAGATGAAGCATTGAAAGTAAAAGATGGGACTGGAAATGTTTCTTCTGCTTTAAATTCTAATTCTGTTTATTATGATTTGAAGAAGGGAACTGTCGTTTCATTAAGTGATCTCAAGGATTCTTTTGGTACCGATGATATTTATCAAATTGCTGAAAGAATAATGAAAAATGGAGAAATTCAGAAGAATCAAGAATATAGGGAATCTGAAAGAGATGAAAAAATAAAGCAAGTTATTTCATTGATCATTCAAAATTCCTCTGACCAACATGGGAGGCCCTTTACAGAGGAAAGAATAAAAAAAGCTATGGAGGAAATTCATTATAATTTTGATAATCGTCCAGCTGAACAACAAATGACTGATCTAGTCAATGAACTTAAGAAAATTATCCCAATTAAAATAGAAGTAAAACGTATTAAAATTGTAATTCCTGCTTCATTTACTGGACAAGTTTATGGTCTAATTTCTAGCTATAAAGAAACTGAGGAATGGTTAGATAATGGAGATCTTGAAGTTATTCTTAACATTCCTGCTGGAATCCAAATAGACTTTTATGAAAAATTGAATTCTATTACACATGGAGCTATCCAGAGTGAAGATTTAAGTTAGTAGTAAACTTTAAAAAGGAATTAAATTAGTAAATAAAATAAAAAAAGTTAGTAGAATTAGATCTGCCTTAACTATTAAGATTAATATGAAAAACGAAATTAATGAAGCGCATGAAGCTGCTAATGAGAAAGTTTCTGGTTCAAATTTGGAAGAAAGAAAGATAGTCATACCTGGGGAAGTAATTACTTCTGGAGATGATTTTCTTCCAGGGGAATGGACTTTTCGTGAAGATGATAATATTATTGCTAATAGATATGGTCTGGCTGAACAAGTTGGAAGAGTTATCAAAATAATCCCTCTTTCTGGAGCTTTTACTCCTCGAAGAAATAATGTGGTCCTTGGAAGAGTAACTGATATAACTCATAATGGCTGGTTAATTGATATTGATTATGCTAATAAAGGGTTCTTGCCCGTTGCTGAATCTCCAAGATATATAAATAAACATGAAATGGATCAATATTTAGCTATCGGTGATTTAGTGTCAGGAAAAATCTGGTCAATTAGTGGAAGAGGAATAGACTTAAGTTTTAAGGGGAAAGGTCTTGGGAAACTTGAAGAAGGATTTGCTTTTAGAATAACTCCTAGCAGAGTGCCTAGAATAATTGGAAGAGAAGGGAGTATGATCAATCTTATTAAAGAAAAAACTGGTTGTAATATCTCAGTTGGCCAAAATGGATGGATCTGGGTAAAGGGGGAAAATATAGATTCAGAAATTAGAGCTAGAAAATCTATTGAATTTATTGCTGATAAAGTTTATATTGGTGGACTAACAGAAAAAATGGAGGAATGGTTTGAAAAAAATTAAAATGGTAAAAAGAATTAGTGGAAGAAAAGCTGATGAATTGAGGGAGATGACTGCTAAAGTTGGAGTTATCCCTAACGCAGATGGAAGTGCTATTTTTTCTTTTGGAGAGACTATAGCGATTGCTGCTGTTTATGGTCCTAGACAATTGCATCCTCAACATATGCAAGATCCTTCCTCTGGAATTCTTAGAGTAAATTATGATTTGCTTAGTTTTTCTGTGAGTGATAGAAAAAGACCTGGCCCTTCAAGAAGAAGTAGAGAAATTTCCAAAGTCACTGAGATGGCACTTAAGCCAGTTGTAGATATTAGTGAATTTCCAAATACTGTTGTTGATGTTCAAATATATATTATTCAAGCGGATGCAGGGACAAGAACTGCAGGTATAAATGCAGCTTCCATGGCTCTTGCACATGCTGGAATTCCAATGAAAGGATTAATTTCAAGTTTTGCGATTGGTAAAATTGACAAAGATTTAATTGTTGATGTTGATAAATATGAGGAAGACTATAAAGAAGGAGAGGGTGCTACTGATTTTCCGATTGCGAAAATATCTGGAACTGAAAATTATACTCTACTGCAACTTGATGGAAAAATGCAACCTGAACTTGTGAAAAAATCACTTGATATGGCTGATAAAGCTTGTGAAGAAATTTATGAAATACAAAAAAGTGCTTTGAAAGAAATTATAAACGGAGATGGAGAAAAATGAGTTCTATGAAAATATCTAATGTTACTAAAAATTCTTTGGAAAAAATGTTTTCAGAGAATAAGAGATTTGATGGTAGAAAATTACTTGATTTAAACAATTTAGAAATTGAATATAATGTTTCTAAAAAAGCTGAAGGCAGTGCTAGAGTTAGATTGGGTAAAACCGAAGTTATTGTAGGAGTTAAACTTGGAACTGGAGAGCCTTATCCTGATTCTCCAGATAAAGGTAATTTGATGGTTAGTGCTGATTTGTTACCTATGGCTTCACCTAGATTTGAATCAGGGCCTCCTAAATTTAATGCTATTGAGTTGCCTAGAGTAATTGATAGAATGATAAGAGAATCTGGAATGCTTGATCTTGGTAAATTATGTATTAAGAAAGGTGAACGAGTTTGGACTTTATTTATAGATATTTATCCTATAAATGATGATGGTTCTTTAATTGATGCTGCAGGTATTGCTTGCATTGCAGCTTTAAAAAATGCAAGACTTCCTGGTTTAACAAAAGATAATTTTCCAGATTATGATAAGAAAACTGATGAAAGATTACCGTTATCTAAGGAAACTTATCCCCTATCTTTTACTTTCTTTAAATTGGGGGATAAATTAATTTTACATCCAACAAGAGAAGAAGAAGAGTCATGTGATAGTCGAATAACTTGGGGAATTTCTAAGTGGAATAAACAATATATGATTAACTCTTGTCAAAAAGGATTGGAAGTTACATTTAATAAAAAAGAAATTATTGGAATGATGGACTTGCTTCCTAAAAAATATGATGAAATTATTAAATTAATTGGGGAAAAATTAAATGAATGATGAAAAATTTACTAGATATGAAGTGGCAAGAATTTTAGGGGCTAGAGCTTTGCAAATATCGATGGATGCTCCTATTTTATTGAAAATGTCAAAAGAAGAATTGGAGAAAATTAATTATGACTCAATAAATATTGCTGAAAAAGAATTTAATGCTGGAATATTGCCGATATCAGTTAATAGACCAATTCCTGGAAAAGGCAATTCTAAACTTGGAAAGATTAAAGAAGAAAAGATTGATGATGAGAAAATTATCCGAAAAGAAAAAGAAATAGAAAAAGAAATTACTGAAAGTGCTGATGAACTTGGTTTTGGAGTGGCAGATGAAAATGATAAACAAAGAGAAGAAGAAAGTTTGAAAAAAGAAGCGGAAAATTAAGAGTTAACCTTATTAATTCTGGATTTATTATACATTTATGATTATTGAAAAAGTTGGTGCTAAACTTATAAATAATTCTCGTGGAAATCCTACTATTGAAGTTACTGTTAATGGTTGTAAGGCAAGCTCTCCTTCTGGAAAATCTACTGGTGAATTTGAAACTAAACCTTATTATAAAAATTTGAATTGGAATATTAAATTTTTAAATTCTTGGAAACAAAAAATTGAAATAAATAATTTTAAAGATTTGGAAAAAATTGAAGAGAATATTAAAAAAAAACTGAGAATCAGAGATGTAAAAGATTTTGGAGCTAATGCTTTATTTGCTTTTGAATCTGCTATCCTTAAAGCATTAGCTAAAGAGAAAAAAGTTGATCTTTGGCAAATTATAAATCAAAAATCTAAAAAAATTCCCTTGCCTGTTGGAAATATAATTGGGGGCGGACTACATAGTTCAAAGTTTAAAGTTCATCCTAATTTCCAAGAATTTTTGATTATACCTAAAACAGAAAAATTTTCTGAGTCTTACAAAATTTTGAGTTTTATGCATAAAAAAATAAAAAAAATCATAAAATCTAATGGAAAAAATGATGAAGGTGCTTGGCAAAGTGAAAAATCTGATTTAGAATTATTAGATATTCTAGAAACCTTTTCTAAAAAAATTGAAAAAGAAAAAAATGTAAAAATTGGAATTGGTTTAGATGTTGCTTCCTCTTCTTTATATGAAAATAAGAATTATAATTACATGAATAAAAAATTTAATAAGGAAGAGCAAATTAATTTTATAATTGGTATTTCAAAGAAATATAATTTAGAATATATTGAGGACCCTTTGCAAGAGAAAGATTTTGAAGGGTTTTCTGAAATTAAAAAAAAGACAAAATCCCTTATTGTTGGAGATGATTTAACAGCTAGTCAAATTAATCGTGTTAAAAAAGCAATTAAAGAAAAATCTATAAATTCTATAATAATTAAACCCAATCAAAATGGTTCATTTTTAGAAATAAAAAAAATATTTGATATTTGTAAAAAAAATAATATTAAAACGATTCTTTCCCATAGATCTGGAGAAACTATGGATGATGCCATTGCAGATTATTCTTTTGGATTTGAAGCAGATTATATTAAAACTGGAATTTCTACTAAATGGAGAAAAGTTAAACTTGAGAGACTCTTAAAAATAGAAAAGAAATTGAATTCTAAAAGACAACTTTTAAAAAGCAAGAAGAAAGATGAGAAAAATGTTGTTGAAGAAGTAAAAGAAGTAGCTGAAAAAGTATTAGCAAAAACAGAAGATGTTGTTGAAGAAGTTGTTGAAGAAGTAGAAAAAATAGTTAAAAAAGTTAAAAGGGCAGTTAGTGATAAAAAATCTGCTTCTAAAAAATCTGAGAGAAAAGAAAAGAAAGTTGAATCTAAGAAATTATCTCTTGGAGAATTAAAAAAGAAGGCCGCTTCTCTTGAAAAGAAATTTGAGAAATCTGATAAGATTGATATTAAAGAAGCTGTTTCAGGAGGCAAAGAAGAAGAGAAAAAAGATATCCTTGTTCCTATTGAAGAATATTTGAAATCTTCTATTCATTTGGGTACTCGAGTTATCACACCCCATATGAGGCAATATGTTTATAGAAGAAGAGCTGATGGTCTTGCTGTTTTCAATACTGCGATGTTGGACGATTTAATCAGAGAAGGAGCTGATTATCTTTCAAAATTTGCTCCTGAAGATATAGTAATTACTTGTAAAAGGGAAGCTGGTTGGAAAGCTGTTAAATTATTTGCCGATACATTTGGAATTAAAGTTTTTACAAAAAAATATCCTGCTGGAACATTAACTAATACTAATTTAGAGAATTTTTTTGAAAAAGAATTAGTATTTATTTGTGATCCTTGGGTCGATAAAAATGCTCTTAAAGATGCCAATAGTGTTAAGATTAAAGTTATGAGTATATGTGATACAAATAATCTTACTTTTGGAATAAATAAAATTATTCCAGGAAATAATAAAAGTGCTAAAAGTTTAGGAATGATCTTTTATCTTTTAACAAAACTTTATGCTGAAAAAAGAAAAATCAAAGTGGAAATTCCTTCAATTCAAGAATTTGTTGATGACTGGGATAATTTAGTCCCCCCTAAATAACTATATTTAGAAATATAGTTGATTATTGCCAAACATTTATAAACTCTTTTTTTACTTATTTACTATTAAGATGTTAGATAATATGAGTGCCTTAATATTTACCGTCGATGTATTTCGACAATTGCGTTTTAGGGTATGATGTATGCAAGTTACTAGTTTGTAATTTCCATAAATGATTATATTGGAGCAGAGTGTTAAGAATTTTTTAGATAATTTCTAATTCAAATTAAATCCAGTTGATCCCGCTGGAGATTGCGGCTATCTGGTTTGTACTAAGACATGCAAGTTTTTTCTTTTTATTCTTCGGAATTTGAGGGAAAGCGAACTGCTCAGTAACACGTAGTTAACCTGCCCTAAAGCCCATGATAACCTCGGGAAACTGAGGCTAATAATGGATAGAAGATTTATTCTGGAATGATTAATCTTCCAAAGTTTGCTTTAGGATGGGACTGCGGTGGATTAGGTTGTTGGTGAGGTAATGGCCCACCAAGCCGATGATCCATAAGGGCTTTTAGCGAAGGGGCCCTGAGAAGGAATCTGAGACACTATTCCTAGCCCCACGGGGTGCAGCAGTTAAGAATTTTCTGCAATGCGCGAAAGCGTGACAGAGCGAGCCAGAGTGCTTCTCTATAATTGAGAAGCTTTTGTGAAATGTAAAAAGTCTCACGAATAAGGACTGGGCAAGACTGGTGCCAGCCGCCGCGGTAATACCAGCAGTCCAAGTCGCAATCACTTTTATTGGGTCTAAAACATCCGTAGCTTGTTATGTAAGTCTCTTGTGAAATCCCAAGTCTCAAGTTTGGAACTGCAAGAGATACTGCATAACTAGAGACCGGGAGACGTAAGGAGTACGATTGGGGTAACGGTAAAATGTGTTGATCCCTTTTGGACTAACAATAGCGAAGGCACCTTACGAGAACGGATCTGACAGTCAGGGATGAAGGCTAGGGGCGCAAAACGGATTAGATACCCGTGTAGTCCTAGCAGTAAACACTGCACACTAAACATTGGAGCCTCTTCGAGAGGTTTCAGTGCTGTAGGGAAGCCGTAGAGTGTGCTACCTGGGAAGTATAGTCGCAAGGCCGAAACTTAAAGGAATAGGCGGGGGAGTACTACAACGAGTGACGCGTGCGGTTCAATTAGATTACACACCGTGAACCTCACCAGGATCGACAGCAGAATGAAGGTCAGTCTGAAGGGCTTACCTGACACGCTGAGAGGAGATGCATGGCCGACGTCAGCCTGTGTCGTGAGATGACCAGTTAAATCTGGTAACAGGCGAGACCCGTATGTATATTTACTACGTGTAAAATATATAGACTGCCTTGGTAACAAGGAGGAAGGTGCGGGCAACGTTAGGTGAGTACGTCCCGAATACCCTGGGCTACACGCGCGCGGCAATGCTGCATTCAGAGGGCTGCAACTCCGAGAGGAGAAGCTAATCCCATAAACTGCAGCCTAGTTCAGATCGAGGGTTGCAACTCACCCTCGTGACGCTGGAATTCGTAGTAATCGTTCGTTATCAGCGAACGGTGAATATGTCAATGCTCCTTGCACTCACCGCCCGTCAAACCAACCGAGTTTTGCATTGGCGAGGTCCGTCAGGAACGAACCTTTGTAAGACAAGGTAGGTTAAGTCGTCACAAGGTATCCGTAGGGGAACCTGCGGATGGATCACCTCCTAAATTTTTATGATTATATAATTACGTAACTTGCATACTTAACATCTTAAAAAGTTACAGAGTAACTTTTTTAAACGCTTGAGACGAAAGGTTATGAAGGGCCCGTAGTCTAGTGGTAAAATACCTCGCTTGCACCGAGGAGCCCCGTGTTCGATTCACGGCGGGTCCATTCTTCTTGAATGGGATCGTAATTACAATCATATTCACCTAGTGAAGTTCATAGATGAACTAAAAAATCAGTGGTGTGTGACTAACAGTTGCATATCATGCAGAGATTATATTCAATGAAGCAAGTAGGCAGACACTAGTAGCGACTTTAGTAGAGTTCAGAGATCTTATTTTGATACTTACGCTAATAGATGGATAGCTTGGTTTGGACTGTGATGAAGGACGTGGCAAGCTGCGATAAGCTCGGGCTATTTGCATGCAAAATTTGAACCCGAGATTTCCTAATACGATAACGTATTCTTCGGAATATGCCGAGAGGCAAATACACGCCGGGAATTGAAACATCTTAGTACCGGCAGGAAGAGAAAACAATTGTGATTTCCTTAGTAGTGGCGAACGAAACGGAATCAGGGCAAACTGAATCTGCTTTTGAAAAGAAGTTAGAGATGTGGTGGAGATAAGTGACTAAGTCATTGAGTTGAAATTTTCTGGAAAGAAATACCTTAGAGGGTGATAGTCCCGTAAACTAAAATGATATGTTGCTCTTCAAAAGAGTAGGGCCTCCTGGATTGGAGGTCTGAATGTGGCTGGATTAACAGCTAACCCTAAATATAAGTCCAAGTCCGATAGTGAACTCAGTACCGCGAGGGAAAGCTGAAAAGTACTCTTAATAGAGGGTTAAAAGATTTGAAATCTATTAGTTACATATGGTTACGGCTTCTTAGGGAGTTGTAACGTACGTTTGGAAAAATGGGCCAAGGAGTTCTTCAAAGTGGCGAGGTTAATTTGAAGCCATAGCGAAAGCGAGTATGAAAATGCGTTAGTCACTGGGGAGAGACCCGAAGCTAGATGATCTATTCGTGAGCAGGCTGAAGTTTTTCGAAAGAAGAATGGAGGGCCGAACCGTTGTTGTGTACATGCACTCGGATGACTTGCGAATAGGGGTGAAAAGCCAATCTAATCTAGCGATGGCTGGTTCCTGTTGAAATATGCCGCAGTATAGTCTTGTATAGTTTGTTAACGAGGTAAAGTACGGATAGAGTTTGCAGGATCGAAAGATTACGGAACTTCTTCCAACTCCGAACTTGTTAACTGCTTAATACAGGAATGGGGGGCAGTGCGTAAGGTGCTGTTCCGAGACCCGAACAAGGGAGACTAGAGTTAAGGTCCCAAAATATATGCTAAGTGTAACGAAAGGTGTCTTGAACCTGAGACAGTGGGGATGTAGGCCCAGAAGCAGCCATCATTTAAAGAAAGCGTAACAGCTCACCTATTGAGGTTCGAGGCCCTGAAAATGGACGGGGCTAAGCATATTACCGATACTTTAGAGGCACTCATTTGAGTGTTCTGGTAAGCAGGCGTGGATTCTGCGCAGAAGTGTTTCCGGGAGGAAGCGTGGAGCGGGATCTAACGAGAATCTTGGCGTTAGTAAGATCAGATCAACCTGAGAATGGTTGGCGTCGCAAGAGTAAGGTTTCCTTGGCAATATCGTTTAACCAAGGGTTAGTCGGCACCTAAGTCATACCTTAACTGGCTATGACGAATGGACATCCGGTTAATATTCCGGAACTAATTAAGTTTGTTATGTGTATAAATTGCTTTTGGATAGGTGGGAGTTCGAAAGGACTTTTAAGTAAGAAAAATGTGGATTGTAATGATGAGAAGTGTTTGAATTGCTTGACGAAAACCATTGAATCCGGGGGCCCGTGAAAAGTTTATACAATAGAATTTAATTAGCCGTACCCAGAATCGACACTGATACTCTGGTTTAGAAGACTAAGACGTGAAAGGGAAAACTGGTTAAGGGAATTCGGCAATTTGGCCCCGTATCTTCGGTATAAGGGGTGTCTATGAATGTCTTTGATATGTAGAAGGCGTTTGTAGATCTCAGTAACAAGGACTGCCCGACTGTTTATCAAAAACATAGCCGGTTGCAAATCGGAAACGATTAGTATAACCGGTGAGATCTGCCCAGTGGCGGTGTTTAAAACCTGGGTTCAACCGGGCTAAGACCCGCTAAACGGCGGGCCTAACTATGAGGCTCTTAAGGTAGCGTAATGCCTTGTCGTTTGAATGACGACGTGCATGAATGGTTTAACGAGGTGGTCGCTGTCCCTAACCAGGTCCTTCTGAACTCACTTACCGGTGAAAATGCCGGTGTCGCCTAGTGGGAAGCGGAGACCTTGTGGACCTTTACTGCAACTTGTTGTTGTGATTTTAAGAATGGTGCATAGCATAGGTAGGAGCGTAGATGTCTAGCTCTGGCGAAGACGGAGTGACCTTGTAATACTACCCATTGTTCTTGAGATTGCTTACCCGAAAGGGGACACCAGCAGGCGGGCAGTTTGGCTGGGGCGGCACCCTGCAGAAAAGATATCTGTAGGGCCCAATGGTAAACTCATCCAGGTTGGAAATCTGGAGTGGAGTGCGAGGGCAAAAGTTTACCTAACTGTACTTCGAAAAGCAAGATGTGCAGAGATGAAAGTCGGGCCTAGCGACCCCACGTAGCCTCTTAGTAGGGCTCGTGTGTGACAGAAAAGGTACCCCAAGGATAACAGGCTTGTCGCGCCCGATAGTCCATATTGACGGCGCGGTTTGGTACATCGCTGTCGGCTCTTCCTATCCTGGTTGTGCAGAAGCAACCAAGGGTGTCGGAGTTCACGCATTAAAAGGGATCGTTAGCTGGGTTAAGAACGTCGTGAGACAGTTTGTATGATATCTACTAGGCGCGTTGTTGTCTGAGTGTAACGAATATCTAGTACGAGAGGAACGGTATTTGGATGCCTCTGGTCAGCAGTTGTTATGAGCAGGCTGCACAGCTACGCATTAATGGATAAGTGCTGAAAGCATCTAAGCACGAAGCCAACCGCAACGTTGATAGAGCTAGTGTGTAAGATTCGAGTCAACGAGAATTTAAGCACGTAGCTACTAAAAGCCACAATCAAAATAAGATGAAAAAACCGGTGTCTGCCTACTTGTTTTTTTGATTTAATTCTATTCTTTTAGAATTTAAAAAATATTTACCTAAATAAATAAAACAAATTGTAAAAATAGTTATTGCAAAAAAATTAGTATACAATCCTGAATATTTATTATATAGACTATATTCAAATAGCACCACTAATAATAATCCAACTATTATTCCTAAATATTTGTTTTTTGAAATTATTGATCTTGACCAAATTAAAGAAAATGTTGCAAAAATAGATATTGCTATTGAAAATAAAATTTCAGTTATTCCAAAACCAATTCCCGTTTTTGAATTTAAAAAGAAAAAAAATGAAAATGATATGATTAATATAGATAAAAATAAAATAATATTATTTTTATCTATTAAATTTTCTAAATTTTTTTCTTCTTTCATTTTTTTAGAAGGTTAAATGGTTTTAAAAATTGTTTGTTAGGAAAGTTTAAAAAGGTGGAATTTTTTGTTTCTTTGTGAGTCGGATAGCTGACTTCGGAAATTAGTTATTAAATTA
>LWDU01039126.1_pt1 | contig 29660 bp, 27 predicted proteins | sample 727161 | NCBI WGS metagenome assembly LWDU01 (sample SAMN04566230, study PRJNA314399) | hydrothermal vent metagenome | isolation source: deep sea hydrothermal plume seawater | place: Mexico: Gulf of California, Guaymas Basin | collected 2004-07-11
GAGCGCGAAGGTACGACGGCCGAGTTGAACCAGGAGCGCATCCACCCGCACGAAAAGATCATCCGAGCCCGCCATATAGAGGTCGCGCCGAGGGCCCTCCAGGCGAATAGCGACGTCGGCGGGTTCCACGGAAACCAACTCGAAACCCTCGGGCAGGTTTTCCACCTTCACCGGCACCCGGCGTTCCATGGTTTCCACCGCACCCCCGGGAACAGCGACATACCAAACGCTGGTCGCCAGCCCCAGCGCGATCAGCCCCTCGCGCCAGCCCGTCCGCAAACGGCCCAGAAGATCCTCGAGCCCACTGGGTCCGGCGGGCCGAGTAGAGCGCCCAATGAAGCGCTTGAGCGCCAGGGCCAGGTCCTCGGGGGTAGCCACTCCCTGGATTTCGCCACCCTGGGCGATGGAAACTTCCCCTCGCTCCTCGGACACCACCAGGCACATGGCATCGCAGCGCTCGGCCAGCCCGAGAGCGGCCGCATGCCGGGTACCGCCGCCCCCCAAGCGATCCCAATCCGTGGAGAGCGGGAGATGAACACCGAAACGCAAAACGCGATTGCTATTCACGAGGACGCCGCCATCGTGCCCGGGCGTCTGGGGATCGAAGAGACTGAGAATCAACTGCTCGGAGAAGCGTCCATCGAGATGAATGCCCCCGTCCAGGTGGCGGTCCAGGGGTTCGCGCCCGGGCAGGATCACGAGGGCGCCCACCTTGACCTGGGCGCACGTCGGGCGGCGGATGGGGTGCCCCCCGCCTGAGTCCCCAGACCGCAATGCCTTCGAAGAGTCGCCGCAGATCCTCTTGAAAGACCACCACCAACATGACGGCCAAAACCGCAAAGAAACCCTGGAGCAGGCTCGTGGTCAGTTGCAGTTCGAGACCCCGGGCCAGCCCGAACAGAGCCCCCAGTGCCCCCAGCCCCATCAGGGCGAGCCGTGCCTGGGAGGTGCGAAACCACGCAATCACGAACCAGATCAGGCTGGCCACGATCAAAATGTCGATCAGATCGGTAAGCCGCAACTCGGCAAGCAAGGGCAAATTTCTCTTCCGCCTCCTTCGCTTCGCGATCGGAACGGGCCGGGCCCACGCGCGACCCATGCCCGCAGCCTATCGCAGCCACAGCGCCGGACAAAACATCTCCATTCATCCCTGACCTGAAAATGCAATTCCACGGGCACGAACCCGATCCGGGACGCGTTTCCCGGGCCCGGGCTCCCGGGCTCGGGGGCCTAGCAGGCGAGGCCAAATTTCCCGACACTCCCCCCATGCGATTTCTTCACACCATGGTCCGGGTAACCGACCTCGACGCTTCACTCAACTTCTATTGCGAGACCCTCGGATTGGAGGAAATCCGCCGGATCGATGTGGAAGCCGGGCGTTTTACCCTGGTCTTCCTGGGTGCGCCGGACAACCCCGACGCCCAGGTGGAACTCACCTGGAACTGGGATCCCGAGGCCTACACCGGGGGCCGTAACTTCGGTCATCTCGCCTACGAGGTGGAGAACATCTTTGCGACCTGCCAACGGTTGATGGACGCGGGAGTCACCATCAACCGGCCGCCCCGGGATGGCCACATGGCCTTCGTTCGCTCTCCGGACGGCATCTCCATCGAGTTGCTCCAGAAGGGGGGCAGGCTCGAACCCGAAGAACCCTGGGCCTCGATGGAAAATACGGGCGAGTGGTAGGAACAACAACGATGAACGATCTGCCGGAGGCGCGTTTTGGGCCAGCTTGAATTCGAGCGCAGCGAACTCTTTCGTGAGGACGACTACGCGAGCCCGCATGTGGAGTCCGGCCGCCGCCTCCACGGGGGCATGGACGCCCAAGGGCGTTATCTCTCCCCGCGCATGCGCGTGCGAGCACCCGCCATCGCGGCTTGGACCGACGCCCTGCGCAGCCGGGGCGGCGACCTGATGGATACCGACTCGTCGCTCCTGGCCGGCATTCGTTATCCCAGCGACGCCCAGCTGAAATTACTCCTGGAGGAGGGCCTGGGCCGAACCTTCTGGAACAACCTCACGGTGATCGGCCATATCGAGGCGCGCGGGCGCGTTCTCGCCGACATGGAGTTCCCCGACTTTCAGCACGCCGCGGTGGAGGACGTCAGCACCCGGGCGGTGGGACACCTTCACAAGGGGCTTCTGGAAGCCCACGGCCTCGACGAGGGGGGCGAACCCGAAAAGGGGATCGGGGGCCACGACGCCATGTGGTTCGCCCTGCGCGATCTCGCCTTCGGCGAGGTCGACTATCCCGAGCCCATTGTCCCCGAAAATATCGCCCGGCCCGGAGGCGAAGAGCCCCCGCCCCCCCCGATCGAGCCCGCCTACGCGGGAATCATCCGCTTTCTCCTCAACCTATTGCTCATCGAGTTTCGCGCCGAGCGGTCCTTTGCCCAAACCGAACAACTCCTGCGGGATCCCGAACTCTTCACCGACCGGCGCGAAGAGGCCGAGCACGCCGCGGTGCTCGTCGATCGCATTCGCCAGGATGAAAGAGTCCACGTCGATTCCCTGCGCCTCTACCTCGGCGAGATTCGCGAACTGAACCTCAGGCGGACCGAGGGCGGAACCATCCCGGGAAGCACCATCGTGGACGACTACTGGAACAACTTGGTGCACTGGGCCACGGTGGAGCAGCCCCGCCTGGCCGCCGAGCAACAGCGCAGCATGATGAGGGAGCGCATCGCCGAGCACAGCGAGCCCGAGCGCATCCAGGCGGCCTTCGACGCCCTGGAAGACACAGAACCGGATTCCCATGCTGGCCCGGGCTGAAGACCAACGATTCCGGGCGTGAGCGCAACCGCCGGCCTCCCTCCCCTGTCGGTGGTCGAGGAGGTCTTCCCCGGACGCCCGCTCCACGACACGGCGGTCAGCCACGCCCTGCTGCGGCGCGTGGCCCGGGGCGAAGCGCCCGAGACCCTTCGGCTCTACATCCCCGACGAAGTCGTTCTCTTTTCCCTCCTCGATGCGCGCAACCCGGGCTTTGACCGCGCCCGGGCCGGCGCAGAAGCACTGGGTTGCCCTTCCCTTCTCCGGCTCGCCGGCGGGCACGCGGCGCTCTTTCATCGCCAGTGCCTGGCCTTCGCGTGGGCGATCCCCGAGGCCCAGGCCGCCGAGGGAATCCACTCGCGCTTCAAAACCCTGTCGGGGATCTTCCAGCGCGCCCTGGCGCGCCTCGGGGTCGACGCCCGGCCGGGCGAAGTGGCGGGGGAATACTGTCCGGGGGAATACAGCGTGAATGCCGAGGGACGCATCAAGCTCATGGGCGTGGGCCAGCGCATCATCCGGGGAGCCGCCCACGTGGGCGGCGTTTTGGTGGTGGGGGAGACGGCCCGGCTCCGCGAAATTCTGGTCCCCGTCTACGCCGCCCTGGGCCTCAATTTTGATCCTCGCACCGCGGGATCCGTGGAGGACGCGGTTCCGGGTCTCGGACTCAATGACGTTCGCACCGCGGTTCTCGCCGAGTTCGGCGCCCTCCGATCTCTGGTGCCCGGATCCCTGGAGCCGGCCACCTTGGCCCTCGCCAGCGAACTCGAGAACTGGCACGCCCCGGGCGGCAACCCGCGAGCAGCCACCCCGGGCAGCCCGCGGTTTCAGGGCAAGACCCTGGACGCGACCCCGCTGGCGCCCAGCCAAAAACTGGCTCCCGGAGAGCCGACCTCCAGCGCCTAGCCGGCCCAGGCGACCCCTCCCCTCTTCGGGCACCCGATGGCGTGCGCTACTCTCGCCCCGTGAAAAACCGCGCCCAAACCAGCCTTTGCCGCCTTGGAATCGCGATCCCCCTGGTCCTGGGGTTCGTGGGCGGAGCGGCCCTCGCGGGCGCCAATCCCCGGAGCCTTCCCCTGGACTCGAATGTCTCAGAGACTTCGGCCGCCGACAACATAGCCCCGGACATTGCCGATGATCTCGCGGGCGGAAAGATCGCCGACGCCCGCCAGTCCCTCTGCACATGGGAAACCTGTGGCCCCCAACGCGCGGATTCCCCCTGGACTTTGGCCGGGTTCGGACTGGCCGCGGGTGCCATGGCCTGGCTCGGGCGAAGGCCTCGCGAAAAATCCAGGACTCAGTCGACCCAGTCCGCCAGCGGGTAGGCGGCGCAGTTTCCGTCCAGCAGGGTCTCGTATTCGGTCCGGCCCAGGGCGTCGCCCCGCTCGGCCAAGCCGCGATACACCGCGCAACGCTCTTCCACATCGAGGAAGCGCGGGTCCGTGGCGATCTCGGCCAGTACCCCCTCCCGGGTCACCGACTCTCGGGACATGCGCAGGCCCCCGTCCGCCGGGGTGTCGAGGATCAGCATACGCACCCCATCGGGAGTCGAGGCATCCCAGGACTGCCAACGGGGCAGCGCGCCCTGGGAGCCGCGCCCCGGATCCCCCCGGCGAGCAAACTCGGCCCAGTAGGACATCATCGCGTGAGAAAGGGTCTCGGCGGCGGAGCGTCGATCCGGGTCGAAAAAATACTTCCCCATGCCCCCGAGATCGAGTCTGCCGAATACGAAGGGAATCTCCACGGCGTGAGCCGCCCCAACCAGCTTGGAGAGATCCGCGAAGACGAGCTTTCTTTCCTCGTCCCAGTCGAAGCGATAGGCGAAGACCCGACCGGGTGCGACAGCCGCCATGGCCCGAGCGGGATCGTCCACTCCACGCAGCTTCCACATGCGGTTGGGAAATTCGGTTTCCAGTTGGTAGGCGCGCTCGTCATTGAGCCAGAGGGGAATCCCAAAAACTCGGGTCACGTGCTCCGTCCCCATCAAGGCAAAAAGTTTGACCTCGTCGCGGTTGGTCCCGAAGATCACCGAGACCTGAGGATCCGCCACCGAACCCAAGACATCGAGGGGATCGGCCAGGGGAATCACCGCCCCGTCCCGAATCACCTGGGGCGTCCAGTACATGCCTCCCAGACCCTCCCCTTCGAAGAGAGCCATCAACTGCGCCGGACTCTTGGCGCGCAGGTACTCGCCCACTTCGGCGGACGGCCAGTCGGCCAATTTCATCTGGGCCTGGGCCCGATCCTTGGCGCCGCCGTCGGCCACGAGGAGATCCACCAAGAGTTCTCCCGAGCTTCGGGGATGCCCCTTCACCTCGGCCTCCACGTAGTTCTCGGCCTCGGCCCGGGGCACGCTGGACAGGGACCCACTTTGGGAAATCGCCCGATGGAAGAGTCCCCGGGCGGGGGGGGCCAACAACAGGCTGAACACGTTGGTGCCGCCAGCCGATTCGCCAAAGACCGTAACCCGATCGGGATCACCGCCGAAAACCGCGATCTCATCGCGCACCCACTCCAGGGCTCGGATCGTATCGAGGGTGCCGTAGTTGCCCGAACCGTCCGCGGCCGAGGTGCCCGGCGGCCGCAACCCGGGATGGGAGAGCCAACCGAAAACACCCAAACGGTATTGGAGGGTCACCACCACCACGCCCTCCCGGACCGCCAGCACGCTGCCGTCGTAGACCTCGGCGCTCCCGATGGTATTGCCACCGCCATGAATCCAAACCATCACGGGGAGCCCGGGATTCCCGGATTCAGCCTCAGCCCGGGCCGGCGCGAAGATATTCAAGAAGAGGCAGTCCTCGCTGCCCACCACGTCCCCGGGTTCCGCCTCTGAGCCCATGGGACCGGCGAACTGAATGCACTCGGGACCAAAGGAAAGGGATTCCCGGGGCGCGGACCAGGGCTCAGCGGGACGGGGCGCTTTCCAGCGCAAATCGCCCAGGGGCGCCTGGGCAAAAGGAATCCCCAGCCAGACGTGAGCCCCATTCTCGGCGGCGTAGCCCAGGACTGGGCCCGAACCCGTGGTCCGAGCGGTCTCGGGCTCCGTGGTTCGCGGTGCCGGAGGCGGGGCGGAAGCACACCCCCAAAGCACAAAGACGGCGAGCAGAGATGACCCCCGGCCCAGTCGCCTCAAGTGCGGGAGATCTCAAGCCACTGAAAGGCACTGGACGATCCGGGCACGGTACCGGATTCGCCGTCGGCATAGCCCACGCCGCCGCCGCTCGAACAACTCGCCACAATGGCCTTGAAACTCGCGATGCGTCGGGGCGGGTCATCCTGGCTCATGCCGTGGAACACGATCTCGACCCTATCCTTGGTCTCGAGCACGTTGAGAACCAGTGTGGCGAGGCTGAAGAGTTTCCCCATTCCCTCCACCGCTTCCACCGCGAAGCGCGGGGTATCGACCTGGCTCATCTCGAGCTTGTACTCAACGCGCATGGGCCACTCCTGGGCGGTTGGGACCGGGTTCGGGCATCGTGCTCCGAGCGCGGCCATCGGCTCCACTGACGCCTCGGCCCCACCCCCGCACGCGGCGCAGGATCGCCCCACCGCCCCGGACTGTCAAGCGACGGCTCCCGCGCCAAAGAAGCGGGCTCTTCAGTTGCCCGCCGGAGGTTCACCCCCCGGTAGGGCCAGGAAGCACCGCACTTGGCCCCCCTCCCCGCTCACCTCGGGCGGCCCCTCGCTTTTGCAACGGTCGAGCACCGAGGGACAGCGCGGATGGAAGGGGCAGCCCGGCGGCGGGTCCGACGGCGATGGAACGTCCCCCAGCAAGGGGGGAGCTCCCCCCCGGCGATCGGGATCCACCGAGGGCGCCGCGGCGAGAAGGGCGCGGGTATAGGGATGCCGCGGGTCGGCGAAAATCGCCTCGGTGCTTCCGGTCTCAACGATCCGACCCAAGTACATGACCGCCACCCGGTCGGCCAGGTAGCGCACCACCCCGAGATCGTGGGTGATGAATAGATACGCGATCCCCAATTCTTTCTGAAGGTCGCCCAACAGGTTGAGGATCTGGGCCTGGATGGAGACATCCAGGGCCGAGACCGCCTCGTCGCAGACGATCAACCGGGGCTCCACGGCCAGGGCCCGGGCAATACAGATGCGCTGGCGCTGGCCACCCGAGAACTCGTGGGGATAGCGCCAGATATGCTCGGGATCGAGTTGTACTTTTTCGAAGAGCGCGGCCACCCGAAGGGTGCGATCGGCCTCATCGGCACCGATTCCAAAGCTCCGCATGCCCTCGGCCACGGAATCCCGCACCCGCATACGGGGATTGAGGGAGGCCATGGGGTCCTGGAAGATGATCTGAATCTGGCGCCGATAGGGGCGCAGCGCTTTCGCGTCCAAGCGCATCAAGTCGACGCCTTCGAAAAATACCCGGCCCGCCTGGGCCGGCGTCAGCCCCAGGATGGAACGGCCCGCCGTGGTTTTTCCGCACCCCGACTCCCCCACCAGGGCCAGGGTCGAGCCCGGAGCAATTTCAAAATCTACATCGGTCACCGCTTGCACATGCCCAGTGGTGCGCTGGAGAAGCCCCTGCTTGATGGGAAACCAAGTTCTCAGCCCCTCCACCCGCAGGAGGGCATCGTCACCCGAACTGCTCACGGCTCCCCCCCTTCAGAACTTTCCCCCGCCAGGGCGTGGCAGGCGGCCCAGTGTCCATCCCCCACAAAGGTCGCGGTGGGCACTTCGCCCAGGCAGGGTTCGAAGCGACGGGAACAGCGCGTGGCGAAACGGCAGGCCTCACTCCAGCTTTCGGGAGACGGCACGACTCCGGCAATCTCGGGCAACCGCTCGCCGCGTGTGGCCAGCACCGGATTCGAACGCAGGAGCCCCTGGGTATAGGGATGGGCGGCCGCGCGAAAAATCTCGGGGCGGGTTCCGACCTCGATGATGCGCCCGGCGTACATCACCGCCACCCGATCCGAGAGTTCGTTCACGATGCCCAGGTCGTGGGTAATCAGGAGAATCGACATTCCCGTCCGGCGCTGCAGGTCCTGAAGTAGGCGAACGATCTGGGCCTGAATGGTGACATCCAGGGCCGTGGTCGGCTCGTCGGCAATGAGCAGGTCGGGGCGAGCCGAGAGTGCCATGGCGATCATCACCCGCTGCTTCAGACCGCCCGACAGTTGGTGCGGGTAGGCGTCCAATCGCGCTTCGGGATCGGGAATGCCCACCTCGCCGAAGAGTTCCAGGCAACGGGCCCTGGCCTGGGACCGGCTAACCGATTCGTGAAGACGGATGGCTTCCACCACCTGGTCGCCCACACGAATCACCGGGTTCAAGCTTGTCATGGGCTCCTGGAAGATCATCGCAACCCGGCGACCGCGGACCGCGCGCATCTCCTTCACCGGGAGTTCGAGCAGGTTGCGTCCCCCCAGCATCACCCGCCCCGCTACGATTTTTCCGGGCTTGGGAACCAGGCGCATCAGGGAAAGAGCCGTCATGGACTTGCCGCAGCCCGACTCCCCCACCAACGCCAACACCTCCCCGCGCTCCACGTGCAGGCTATTGCCATCGACGATCGGCAGGGGACCGTCCCGGCCGGGGAAGGTCGTAGTCAGACCTTCCACTTCGAGAAGCGCGCTCATTCGGCCTCCCTGATCGTACGGGGGTCAAGCGTATCCCGGAGGGCATCGCCCACGAAGTTCACCGAAAGAATGAGCCCAAAGAGCGCGGCCCCCGCTGCGGCAACGTTCCACCACACGACCGGATCCCGGGAGAGTTCGTTGCGTGCCTGGTCGATCATCTGCCCCCAACTGCCGTCCACCCCGATGCCCAACCACGAAAGAATCGCCTCGGAGAGCACCAGACCCGAGAACATCAGGACGAAGGTGATGATCACCAAATGCATGAGATTGGGAAGGATATGGCGCAACAGAATGCGACTTTCCGAGACACCCAGGGCCCGGGCTGCGGACACGTATTCGAGTTCCCGAAGTTTCAAGGTCTCACCCCGGGCCACGCGGCAGAATCCGACCCAGCCCGTCACCGCCAGGGCGAAACAGATCGCGAGAGTACTTTTACCCAGCACCATGATCAGGGCGATCAGAAGCAACAACCCCGGCATCGAGGCCAAAGTGGACATGACGAAGAACACCACGTCATCCAGTCGGCCGCCGAAATAGCCGGCGGGTACCCCAAAGAGCAGGGCCAGGGGAATCGCCAGCAGACTCGTCAAGCCGCCAATGAGCAGCGCCACCCGAGCGCCTTTGAGCGAGAGATAGAACACGTCCCGACCGATCAGGTCGGTGCCCAGCAGATGACTCCCCGGACGCTCCAGGGGCGCACCGCCATAGAATTCGTGGGCGGCGAGGGGCGCCGAGTAGCTTCGCTCCTGGGAGTCCACGAAGAGGCGATCGATCAAACTTTGGGCTTGATGCCGGGCCACGGCGTCTTTTCCGTCCGCCATGCCCCCCACCCAGGCGATGCTGTCCAGCAGGGCCACAGTCAGGTATAGGGCGATGACACAAATCGCGCCCCGGCGACGAACCCAGATTTCCCGGAAGGCGTCCGACCACAGCCGCGAGCGACGAACGCCCACGACCAGGGCCGCCAGACCAACCAGCAAAACCCCCACCACCGCATTCGAGACGATATGCGCTTCCACGCGCCCCCCTACTCGAGCCGTACGCGCGGATCCACCAGCCCGTAGGAGAGGTCGGTGACGATCTGCCCGAAAACAAAGAGAAGTGAACCGATATAGACCATGGTGCGAAGCACCGAAAAATCGTTCCCCTGGATCGCATCCACGGTAATCGCGCCCAACCCGGGAATCCCGAAGAACGACTCCAAGAGCAGCGAGCCCATGAAGAGAAAGGGGATCGCCAGGATGATCCGGGTGAGCAGGGGGATCAGCGAGTTTCGAAAGACATGGCGCGCCATGATTCGTCCCTCGCCGCAGCCCTTGGCCCGGGCAGTTCGCACGTAGTCGGTATTGCTCTCCTCGAGAAAAACCGTGCGGTAAAAACGCACGTCTCCCCCGATTCCCGCCAACACCCCCACCAACAGGGGAAGCGCGAGGAATCGAACGATCAGCTGGGGATCCGAATCGAAGCCCGAAATCGGGAACCAGTGCAACAGCCGACCCACCACATACTGCGCCCCAATGATGTAGAGCAGGATCGACACACTCATGGCCAGCACCGAAATCACCACCCCCAGGCGGTCGATATAGGTTTCCCGGAAGAAGGCCACCAGCAGCGCCAGGGGAATCGCAGTCAGCAGTGAGAGCCCGAAGAGCGGCAGGGTCAGGGTCAGGCTCGGCATCATGCCGCTCCGAATGCGTTGGGCGATGGGCGTATCGTCGGCATCGCTGCGGCCAAAGTCGAAGGTGAGCATGCGGCGGTAATGCTCGAAGAGCATATTCTCGGTCCACGCCCCGGGGCCCGGAAAGAGCGGCTGATCGTATCCGTGATTCGCCTTCCACTGTTCAATGACCGCCGGCGGAACCCGCTCGCCCAAAGCCTTGCGCGCCACGTCATCGGGGCTCGTCACCGTAAAGAAGAGCACAAAAAGAAAGAGCAGGACTCCGAAGACAACTCCGACCCCGTATGTGAGGCGGCGGACCAGATAGGCGAGCATTATTGGCGCTCCCGCAGAAAGGTGAATATGCCCGGGATCACCAGCGCAACCCCCAGGGCCAAGGCCGCGTAAAGGGGCCAGAGAATCGGTTGATTCCAGGCCTCACGCTGTTTTGAGCGGAGTTCGGTATCCAGATCACGGTACTTCGTCATGGGGAAGGACATGCCAAAAGGCTTGACATAGGCGAGCCAACCGTGAAATAGCGAGTACGCCTCGGAATGGGTCAGTTCGATCCAGGGGCGTTCAAACTCGAGAATGGCGCGCATCTCCTTTATTTCGGCCAGGCGCGCGGCATCGTTGGTCCGCGCCTTCATCGAAATGTAGAGCTCATCGTAACGCGGGCTCGAGAAGTTGGCGGTATTCGGCCCCCCGCCCGTCGAGCGCCCCATCTCCGACCAGAGGAGAAAGAGGAAATTCTCGGGATCGGGGTAGTCGGCGAACCAGCCCCACATGAAGATCTGGTACGCGCCGTTGCGTACTTTCTCCTGGAACTGGTTGTAGTTGGTGGCCTCGATACCCACATCGATCCCGATCTGCCGCCACGCTCGTGTGAAGAATTCGAAACGCAAACGTCCCTGGGCGGACGTGTCCGCTGTGTCGAAGGTCAGTTCAAGCGGGGCGCCCGTCGCGGGATCGATGCCCCCGGGATAACCCGCCTCGGCAATCAGAGCGCGGGCACGCTCCAAGTCTACTTGGCGAAACGGGTTTCGGTATTCCGGGTCGTATCCGTAGAGCCCGGGAGGCAGCGGGGATTGGGCGGGCACACCCCGACCATTGCTGAAGAGGCGGGTGTACTCCTCGGTATCGATCACCAGGCTCATGGCCTGGCGAAGCTTGCGGTTGGCCTCGCCGCCCGACGCGCCCACCGTCTCGTCGTCCATATTGAAACCGATATAGAAGACCGACGGTTCAACGCTCTTTTCCAGGTCGATCCCCATCCCACGCATATCGTCGGAGAGCCCGCCCTCATGGATCACTTTGTCGAAGCTCTCCTTGATGATGCCCGCCGCATCGTAATAGCCCTGGAGGAATTTATTGAAATAGGGAATCGATTCCTTTTCCCGTCGAAACTCGATGCGCTCGATAAAGGGAAGGGGCTGGCCCACCACCCGGGGATCCAACCTCCCCGCCTCGGCGTCGCCCGGTGCGCCGGACACGGGATAGGTGGCGCCAGGGGCGCGCCACTCCGGGTGGAGAACGCCGTACCAGTTCGGATTCGCCTCGAGAATCATCCGGGAGTGCTTGTCGTATTTCGCGAGAAAATAGGGCCCCGTACCCACCGGATGATCGGCAAAACCCGGGCGTCCGTCCTCGCCGTCGTAATAGGCCACGGCCTCCCAGGGCACCGGGGCGGTGAAAGGCATGGCGAACCAGTAGAGAATCTGGGGATAGCGGCTGGACACCTCGATCTCGAGGCCATAGAGCCCCCCGGCACGAACTCCCTCCATGGGGCCCACTTCGGCGTACTGCTCCCGGACGGGGCGGGCAGCGAAATTCTCGTCCGCCTCTCGGGCCGCGCTGAGCCGCTCGGCGAACTCTGCGAAGCCGCGGATATTGCCCAAGGGTTCGGCCACCGGGCTGTTCACCCCGGGATCTGCCAAGCGCATCAGCTCGAAAGCAAAATCGGCGGCCACCACCTTCCGGGTGCGGCGGCCTTCGGCATCGAGGGGGAAACAGGGGTCCTGCTGGTAGAGCACACCTTCCCTGAGTGCAAAGCGATAGAGGGTCCAATCCGCGTCCAGTTCCGTCGACTCGGGAAGCGCGGCCGCCAGTCCTGGGATCAACACATAGGGACGCTTGAGATAGTGGTATTCGAGCAGCGTCTCGTAGACTTCCCCCGTAATCGCATGGGCGGAGGTCGTATAGGCCACCGCCGGGTCCAGGGTCCGAGGCGCTTCCCGGTAACTGGTGTAGAGCACCTTGCGATTCTGGTCCGCGTCGGAATAGGGGTTATTGGTGCAACCCACCAGGGCAAGGGCTGCCAGGGATCCCCCCGCGACGATTTTCCGCCAGCCCCCGTGCCTCACGGTTCCCCCGGTTTGGTTTCGGCCGGCGCCAGCGTGAAGAGCCCGTCGGGAAGTTCTGCCACCAGATCCACCTGCTGGAAATCGAGCTTCGCCTTTCCTTCGACGCGAGGGAAGTCCAGTTCGACCTGAAACGCGAATTCTCTTGAGCCGCCCCCTGCGAGGGGCACCGCACGGTACGCCCCAAAGCGCGCGCCCCAGATTCGCTCCCCGGCCCGATTCACACGCTCGGTCTCGGCCAGGCGACCCTGGGCGTCAAACACATAGCGCTCGCGCAGCCGGCCTTCGCCATCCACCCGGTCGAAGGCAATGCCGCCGTTGCCCAGCCCCCGCGCCCCAACAACTCCCAGGCCCGGGCCGGGCCGGGGACTGCCCAGCAGCAGATCAACCGCTTCGCCTGGCTCCAAATCCACTCGAGCCACGCGCCACAAAAGAGAGGGCGACACCCGGCCCTCCTGGATCTCCGACTGCCCCGCTTCGTAGAGTTGATACCGACCGCGATCGGCCACGAGTACCGCCGCCAATTGGCCGAAGAGTCCGAGCACCTCGACGCGCAGCCGCCCGGGGCGCGCCACCGCGAGACGCTGGGGACGACTCAGTTTCAAATCCGGGGCATCAATCGCCACCCGCGCCCGGGCGCGCAGGGCGGGCACCGCCTCGCGGCCGGCACTCAGGCTCTCCAGCAGCTGCTGGGGACGGGGATCCCCCTCTCCCAGCCAAGTCTCGGGCAGGGGCGTGCGGCAACCACCCGCCAGGCCAAGCCCGCAGAAGACCAGTCCCAGGGCAAGCGCGCGCATCACTGGGGTTTCCAGGCTCCGGATTTTTCGAGGGGGATGTCCAATTCCTCGCGAAGGCTTTCGATCTTCTCCCGGAGAAGGGGTTGCTCATCCAGCCTGGGACTCATGGTTTCGGCCTCTTCGTAGTAGTGCAGGGCACGCTGACGTTCGTCCATCAGGAAATAAACATCGCCCAGATGCTCCGAAACCACCGGGTCGCCCCCGGTCAATTCCATCGCCAGAACCAGTTGGACGATCGCCTTCTCCAACAGTTCCATCCCCTCGTTACGCCGAGCCCCGGCGATCAGCGGCCGAGCCCGCATGTAGTACACCCACCCGAGACTATCCGCGATGTAGCCGTCCCGGGGACTGAGCCGAACGGCTTGCTCGATCAATTCCTCGGCTCGGTCGAGGTTCTCACCCCGTTCGACCCAGGTATATCCCACGTAGTTGAGCGCCTGAGCGTTCTGGGGATTGTGTTCGAGAACCTGGGTCATATAGAAGAGCGACTGGTCGACGTCTTTATGGATCCCATAGAGAACACCGAGTTGGTAGAGCGCTTCGACATCGGCCGGATCCTCGACGAGCATCGCCTCGAGGAGCGCCACACCCCCCTCGAAATCGCCGCTGCGCGCCCGAAGCGCGGCCGCCTGAAAATCGAGGAGGCGCTCGGAACGCAGGCCGCGCAGGATCTCGATCTCCCGAAGCGCCCGGTCAAATTGGTCGTTCTCCTCGTAGTAGACCGCGATCTGCATGCGCGCTTCCATGTAGAGGGGATGACTCGGGGGGATCGAGCCGAAGACTTCGACCGCCTCGTCGCCCCGGCCCAAACCACGCAGGACCTGGCCCAGCGAGTACGTGAACTCATGATGATTCGGGTGCCGACGAACGGCTCCGCGCAGGCGTTCGGCGGCTTCCTCGTAGCGGCCCGATCCAAACTCCAGCGAAGCCAGGCGGCGCAAGATCTGAAGGTCGCCAGGGAAAAGCTCGGCCAGTTCCGAGTAGGTGATGATCGCCTGGTCGATCTGGTTCTGGGCGATCTGGGCCTCGCCAAGGCTCACCAGGGTTCCGTAATGCCCTGGCCGTTCCTGAAGCACTTCGCGGTAGAGTTCAACCTCGCCCGCCCGGTCGCCCTGGGATCTTCGCATGCGCGCCAACCGCGAGTAAATCACGATTCGATTTGGATGCTGGATCAACGCGCCGCGCAGGGCGGCTTCGGCCTCGGCCAAGCGCCCCATGCTTTCGTAGGCCGCCGCCACCGCCATGGCCGCCCCGAGGAAATCGGGCTCAGCGGCCTGCATTTGTTTCGCGATTCGCAGGGCATCTTGAAACCGGCCCTGTTCCAGAAGAACCTGGTAGAGCAGAAGCGCGGCGTCCGAGTTCACCGGCAGGCCGTCGTCCCCGCGCAAGACTGCCTCCACCGCGAGCGCGCGATGGTCGACCAAGTAGAGCCGGGCCAGGAAGAGCCGACCCTCGATGTCTTCGGGATTCAGCGCGAAGCCACGCTCGGCCAAGGCCACGGCTCGGCCAATCTCGTCATGCTGGGCCGCGAGGTGCGCAAGCCGGTACTGGAGATGCCCGGATGTGGGATCCTTCTCGGCCGCGCGCTCGAAAGCGGCCTGGGCCAGACCGAACTCGCCATCCCGCGCGGCGAGTTCCCCCACGAGGACATCGTATTCCATGCCGAGTTCCGGCCGGTGGACATGGCCAACCCCAGCGGGTGACCCCAAATCTCCAGAACGACTGGGCCACCCCGAAGAACTCGCGCAGCCGAGCCCCCAGGAGAACAACCACACCCCGAGAAAAATCCCGCCCAGACGACCCGCCCCGAGACCGAGCGCACAGCTCCGCCCTAGCGGGCTCCCCAAAGCCCGATCAACCACCTTTGCCACCGTCGCCACGGCTACCACACGCCCGCAGCCCCGCCGTCCCCCCAATGCAGCGCCCCCCCGGACCCTCTTCCTACGAACCTGTTTCCCTGACTACCCTTCCCGTCCTGATCTGGATCGTCTCTCCCGCAGCGTCTCTTCTGAACCGCTCTTCTGAATCGCTCTTCTGAATCGCTCTTCTGGAATCGCTCTGGCCGGCTGGGGAGACCGGGCTTTCGCCGCCCGGCTCCCCGTGATGAAGTCTCGAGGATCGCTTAGGCCGAAACCCTCATACAGATAGATAGCCGCTCTTATCCAAATACTCGACCAAAACCGCCACACTTTGTTCCAGTGTCTGGTTACCGGTGTCCACGACCAGCTCGGGGGCGGTCGGCTCTTCGTAGGGTGCCGAGATCCCGGTGAACTCCGGAATTTCGCCCTTTCGAGCCTTCGCGTAGAGACCCTTCACGTCCCGGGACTCGCAAACCTCGAGGCTGGCGTCGATATAGACCTCCACAAAGTCCCCTTCGGCCATGATCTCGCGGACGGCGTCCCGATCCGCCCGGTAGGGCGAGATGAACGAGGAGAAGACAATCGCTCCGGAGTCGGTGAAGAGCTTGGCCACCTCGCCAATGCGCCGAATGTTCTCCGTGCGGTCATCGGGGGAGAAGCCAAGGTTGTTGTTCAGTCCCATGCGGACGTTGTCGCCGTCGAGGATATACGTGTGCTTGCCGCGATCGGCGAGTGCTTTCTCCGCCGCGACCGCCACAGTGGACTTCCCGGAGCCCGAGAGGCCGGTCAGCCAGATCGTGCAGCCCCTTTGGCCCAGCTTCTGCTCGCGGTCCTGACGGGAGACCTGGCCCTCGTGCCAAGTCAGATTCTTCGATTTCGGATCAGACAAAATTCGTATTCCTTTCTCATCGGAGTGCGCACTCTCCTCGGAGTGCGCGATGCGAACAACCGGGTCGGGCCAAGGGCCCTGCCGCGCGCCGAGTCGGTGGGGGGGCGCGGGCTTGTCACCGGTCGTCCAGTCGAAGTTCGGCCGCGCCCAACAGGCGCGCGGCCCGGAGAGTAGCCATCCCTGGGCCTCTTTGCCCGCAGTCAGGCTGCGATCAAACCGCCCGGTCTTGGCGAACGGCTTCTACCACCCAGCCGGCCGCCGCATCAATATCCGCTTCCCGGGTGCCGCGCCCCAATCCGAAGCGGAGGGAGGCCTTGGCCAGGGAATCGGGAAGCCCCAGGGCGGTGAGCACATGGCTCGGCCCCGGGGTCGCCGAGGCGCATGCCGAGCCCGATGAAACCGCGAGACCCGACAAGGCGAGGACCAGGCGTTCGCCATCGACCCCCTCGAAGGCCACGTTGAGATTGCCCGCCAACCGCTGCTCGGGATCCCCATTGATCCGAATGCCCTCAAGTTCACTGGACAAGCGCTGCCAAAGTCCATCCCGCAGACCCCGGAGACGGCTCTGCTCGGCGTGGCCCTCGGCCCGGCAAATTTCCAACGCCTTGGCCATCCCGACGATTTGCGCCACGGGCAGCGTGCCCGATCGAAGCCCGCCTTCGTGCCCCCCTCCCCATTGCCGAGGCTCCAGGCGAACCCGGGGATCCCGGCCCCGGACAAAGAGGACCCCGACGCCTTTGGGGCCATAGAACTTATGCGCCGAGAGCGAGAGCAGGTCGATTCGGCTGGCTTGAACATCCAGGGCGATGCGCCCACCGGCCTGGGCCGCATCGCTGTGAAAAAAAACTCCCCGCCCATGACAGAGCGCCCCGATCTCCGCGATGGGCTGAAGCACGCCGATCTCGTTGTTGGCGGCCATCACCGACACCAGCAAGGTGTCCTCTCGCAAGGCGGCCTCGACGGCTCCGGGCTCGATCAGGCCTTGGGGGGAAATCGGGAGCAGGGTCACATCGAGCCCCATCCGCTCCAGTTGCCGGCAGGGATCGAGTACCGCGGGGTGCTCGCTCACCACGCTGATCACGTGCCCCCCCCCGGCTGCGCTCGCCACACCCAGCAACGCGAGGTTGTTGCTCTCGGTGGCTCCGCTGGTGAAGACCACCTCCCCGGGCCGCGCGGACAGCGCCGAAGCGATGCTCTCCCGGGCCTCCTCCACCGCGGCTTCCGCCCGCCAGCCCAGGGCATGGCTGGTGCTGGCGGCGTTGCCAAAATCCTCGCGCAAGTACGGCAGCATCGCGTCGAGAACCCGGGGGTCCATGGGGGTCGTCGCGTGATGATCCAAATAGACGAGCGCCGGCGTACGCTTGGCCGGGGATGCGAGTTGGTCGTCGGAGTCGCCCATCCCCCGAGAATACCCAAGCTGACGCTCCGCCGAGCCGAATCCGAGGATAAACCCCCTACCCGGTCGGGTCCTCGCCTCGGGCCTCGAAGCGCGCGAAGATTTCGCGATTGCCCCGGGGCCCGGCCACGCGACTGTCGGCGCGCCCGATGCAGTGGTATCCAAATTCTCGGGCAGCCTCGATCACCGAGTCCACAGCGGCCTGGCGGAGCCCGTCATCGCGCACCACGCCCCCCTTGCCCACCTGCCCCCGCCCCACTTCGAATTGGGGTTTCACCAGCAAGAGCCATTGCGCCCCCGGAGCCACCCGAACAAAAGCGGGCAGCAGCAACCTCAGGGAAATGAACGAAACATCCGCCACCACCAGTTCCGCGGGAAAGGCCAGTTGGTCGACCTCAAGCGTCCGGGCATTGACCCGTTCGAGGACTTCGACCCGGGGGTCCAGGCGCAAGCGGGAGTGGAGTTGGCCGTGCCCCACGTCGACGGCGAGGACCCGGCGTGCGCCCGCCTGAAGAAGGCAGTCGGTAAAGCCTCCCGTGGAGGCCCCGACATCGAGACAGTCGAGACCGTCGGGATCCAGAGCCAGGTCTTCCAGCGCCCCCGCGAGTTTCTCGCCGCCCCGGGAGACGAAACGCCGCACCCCACCGCGCAGGCGAATCCCGGCCGCGTCGGCCACACGGGTCCCGGCCTTGTCCACCGGCGTGTCGTCCACCAAGACAACCCCGGACAGAATCAACGCCAGGGCCTGATTGCGCGACTCGGCCAAACCCTCGGCCACCAGGCGCTCGTCCAAACGCCGCCGGCCCTTCCGCCCCGCGCCGGTCAACGAAGCACCTCCGGCCTCAGCTTTCGACGCCGGGGCCCGAGTCGGCGGTCGGGTCGGGAGTCGGGTCGGAAACAGGAGCCGATCCAGACGAGGCCGGCGCGCCGAGCAAAGCCAAAGCCGCGGCCGCGATATCCCCGACGGCCAATCCCTGGCTGGCCAGGGATTCTCCGTGCTCCACCAGTTCGTCCGATACCCCCAGGCAACGGGTCGGCACCACAACCCCGTGCTCGGCCAACAACTCGAGCACCGCACTGCCAAACCCACCGGCCACCCGGTGCTCTTCCACCGTCAGCACCGCACCGCACCGGGACGCCAGGGGCAACAATTTGGCCGCGTCCAGGGGGCGGACAAAGCGCGCGTTGACCACCGCAGCGGAAACGCCCTGGTTCGAAAGCTCCTGGGCGGCTTCCAAGGCCGGGTGGGCCAGGGTTCCGATGGCCACGATCAGCACGTCCTCGCCATCGCGCAGCAACTCGGACTCGCCAACGGGAATTGCCTTGATGTCGGGATCCAGGGGAACGCCGAAGCCACTGCCCCGAGGAAAGCGCACCGCCGCCGGTCCGGGATAGCGAATCGCCGTGGCCAGAAGGTGTTGGAGTTCGTTCTCGTCCTTGGGCGCCATCACCAGGGTATTGGGAAGGTTTCGAAAATACGCAATGTCGAGCAGCCCTTGGTGGGTGGCCCCATCGCCGCCCACCAACCCAGCCCGATCCAGGGCAAAGGTCACGTCCAGGTTCTGAAGGCAGACATCGTGCACCACCTGATCGTAGGCGCGCTGGAGGAACGTCGAATAGATTGCGGCAACGGGCTTCATGCCCTCGCTGGCCAGGCCCGCCGCAAAGGTCACGGCGTGCTGCTCGGCGATGCCGACGTCGTAGAAGCGCTCGGGAAACTTGCGCTGAAAACGGTCGAGCCCGGTTCCGGGCGCCATGGCGGCGGTAATGGCCACGATGCGATCGTCCTCCCGGGCCAAACGAATCAAAGTATCGGCGAAGATCCGCGTGTAGGAGGGAGGCGCCGACTTGGCCGGGGCGAACTCGCCGGAATCCACATCGAAACGCGTCACCCCATGGTATTTGAGCGGGTTGGCCTCGGCGGGCGCATACCCGTGCCCCTTCTCGGTCAGCGCATGGATCAGCACCGGACCACTGCCCTCGGCCACCATCTGCTTGGCGTTCTCGAAGGTCTCCAACAGGATTTCCATCCGGTGCCCTTGAATCGGGCCCACGTAACGAAAGTTCAGGGCCTCAAAGAGCAGTCCGGGGGAAAAGAAAACCTTGAGCGACTCCTCGGCCTTCCTGGCCCAGTGGAGCATGTCCCCGGGCAGGCTGCCCAGGAACTCCTTTGCCCAGCCCTTCATGCGGCGCACCATGGGGGCCGACATCTTGCGCGAGAGGTACGAGGACATGGCGCCCACGTTCGGTGAAATAGACATCTCGTTGTCGTTCAGCACGACGATCAGGTTTCGTTCTTGGAGATGCCCCGCGTGGTTGAGCGCTTCGAACGCCATGCCCGCGGTCATCGCCCCGTCGCCGATCAAAGCGATCACCACGCCGTCTTCGCCGCGATGAAACCGGGCCCGGGCCATGCCGAGCGCCGCCGAGATGGAGGTGCCGGCGTGACCCGCACCAAAATGATCGTACTCGGACTCGCTTCGCCTTAAGAATTTCGAAATGCCGTCGACCTGCCCGATGCGATCGAATTGGGTCCGCCGGCCGGTCAGCATCTTATGGGGATAGCCCTGGTGGCCCACGTCCAGCACCAAGCGATCCCGAGGCGTATCGAAGACGTAGTGGATGGCGGTGATCAGTTCCACGGCGCCCAGGCTCGAAGCCAAGTGGCCGCCCGTCTGGGAAACCTGTTCGAGAATCTCGCTGCGAATCTCGTCGGCGACGCGCTCCACTTGATCTCGCGGCAATGCCCGCAGATCCGCCGGAGAATCGATGTCATGAAGAAGTCGCCGGGAACTCATACGTCCCTCCGCACGGCAAAGCGTGCCAGGGCCCGAAGGGGTTCCGCGCCCTCACCGGCGCCTTCCAGTCCCGCCAACCCCGCCTGGAGCAGGGCTTCGGCGCGCGCTTTGGAGGCCTCGGCCCCCTCGATGGCCACCAGCGAGCAGCCATCATCTTCGTCGGCATCCAGGCAGTCGTCGGCGATCTGGAACGCCACGCCGATTGTCTGACCGAAAGCTGCCAACTCGGCGAGTCGTTCGTCCCCTGCACCAGCCAGCCGGGCCCCCCCCACCACCGCCACTTGGATCAGGGCGGCGGTCTTGCGCGCGTGGATCGAGAGGACGTGTTCCACACCCGCCGCCAGGGGGTCCGGTCCCAGATCATCCACCTGACCGCCCACCAGGCCGGCGGCCCCGATGGCTCGGGCGAGATCACGGGCCGCCCCTGCCCCGCGGTCGGCCTCGGCCTCGGACAGCAGCACCTCGAAGGCCAAGCTTTGGAGGGCATCTCCGGCGAGCACGGCGGTCGCTTCGTCAAATGCCACGTGCACCGTTGGGCGACCTCGGCGCAGGACGTCGTCGTCCATGCACGGGAGATCGTCGTGAATCAGGGAGTAGATGTGTATCAACTCCACGGCCGTCGCCATGGGGAGCGCCGCCGCCGCGGGCCCGCCCACCGCTTCAGCCGCCGCCAGGGCGAGGGCCGGGCGCAGGCGCTTGCCGCCGGGGAAAACCAGGTGACGCATGGCGGCGTGGAGCGATGCCGGCGACTGACCCGCAGGGGGGAGCCAGCTTTCCAGAGCGGCGTCCACCCCCGGTATCCGCTCGGCCATCCAGGCCTGTACGTCCATCAGAACGCGTCCTCGCCCGCTTCGTCTCCGAGTTCAAAAGATCCGACGACCAGGCCATCCGCTTCCTCAACCAAGGTTTCAATGCGCCGCTCGGCGACCTCGAGTTGTTGGCCGCAACGGCGCACCAAGGCGACCCCCTCCTCGAAGCGGGCGAGCGCCGTTTCCAACTCGATCTCGCCCGACTCGAGGCTCGCCACAACCGCCTCCAGGCGCTCCAGGGCGGCCTCGAAGGGGATCTCGCCGTCGGCGGACTTGCTCGCCTCGGCCTCGGCTTTACCACGAGGGGCCATAAGGGCCCAAAGCTACCCCAGAGATCGCGGAATCACAATTCGACCAAGCGCCGAACACGTTGATCCCAAAGAGGTTTTAAGATTACAAAGACCGGTGGACCGGTCTCAGGTCGGATCTTCCTGGCTCGCTTCCACCCGGGCGACGAGGCCGCCATGAGCCAAGCGAACATCAACGGTCTCGCCGATCTCGACCTCATCGGCCCGGCGCACTATGGCCCCGTCCCGGGCCCGGGTCACCAGCCCATAGCCGCGACCCAAGACCGCCAGGGGCGAGAGGGAATCCAGTTGCCCGGCGTACCGGGAGAGGGCTCCCCGGCGCCGCTCATTCTGAAGCGCCACGATCCGTCCCAGGGCCGACGCCGCCATGGCCAGACGCCGGCGCTGGGCCACTAGCCGCGCCATGGGAGAGAGCAGACGCAGGGCGGCCTGCTGCGCCCGCAGCCGCGCCCGACTTCGCTCCACCCGGGCGCGCACCGCCGCCACCAGTCGCCGCCCGTCCGCCTCCACCCGGGCGGCCACTTCGACCCGGTCGGTCAGGCTCTGTTCCGCCGCCGCCGAAGGCGTCGGGGCCCGCACGTCGGCCACCAGGTCGGCGATGGTGAAGTCGGTCTCGTGGCCCACCCCGCTGACCACCGGTACCGGGCAGCGCTCGATGGCCCGGGCCACCTCTTCGGTATTGAAGGCCCAGAGATCCTCCAGGGAACCGCCACCCCGAACCAGCAGGACCAGTTCGACTCCGGGCTGCCGGGCGACCGCATCCAGGGCGCGGACGATCTCGAACTCGGCCCCCTCCCCCTGGACCCGGGTCGGGGAGATCAACAGGGCCGTGGCCGGGGAACGCCGGCCCGAAACTTCGATCACGTCGCGCACCGCCGCGCTGGTGGGCGAAGTCACCACCCCCACCCGGCGCGGAAACTCCGGCAGACTCCGCTTGCGCTCGGGCGCAAAAAGTCCCTCTTCGGCCAGGCGCCCACGGAGTTGCTCAAAAGCGAGTTGGAGCGCCCCGCGGCCTCTGGGCTCGACCTTGTGAACCACCAACTGCAATTCGCCGCGTGCCGTGTAGATGCCGACTTCCGCATAGGCAACGACTTCAAGGCCATTTTCGAGTTCGAAGGGAATCCGCTCGGCGGCCCGGCGGAAGAGCGCCGCGCCCATCTGGCCGTCGTCGTCCTTGAGCGTAAAGTAGCGATGCCCCGAAGCCGCTCGATGAAGGTTGGCGATCTCCCCCACCACCCAGACACGGCCCACGCGTTCCTCGAGCAGGGCATTCAGCCCCCCCAGGAGTTCCGAGACGCGATAGAAGCGTCGGGGGTCAGTACTCGGGTCGCGGGGCTCGCTCACCCGGGCAAGCTAACCCCTACCCACCGCCACCGCCCTCGTTATGGGAAGGCCGGCGCTTCCCCGCCTGCCCCTGCCCGGGGTTCCGAATCCGCCTGGCGCGCGCTCAGAGCCTCGAAGTAGGTCCAACTCTTGAGCACCTCGAGTGCGCGAGCGACCAACACATCGCGCTCTTCCTGCGCGGCCTCCGCCCGGGCGTCGGCCTCAGCCGAGCCCTCATCCTCGGCTTCCTCGGCTTCCTCGGCCGACGCATTCGTCGCGTTCTCGCCGTTTTCCGAGGCGGAACGCGCCGTGTCGTGGCTGATATGTCCAGGCAAGTCTCTCTCGCGCACGCCCTGATAGAGAACGCTGGTCTCGGGCGAACCCGGGTGCACTTCGATGTCCGGCACAATCCCGACTTCTTGGATCGAACGGCCCGCCGGGGTGTAATAAAGCGATGTGGTCAGACGAAGCCCCGCGCCGCCATCCAGGGGGTAGACGGTCTGCACCGAACCCTTCCCGAACGTGGGCATCCCCATGACCAGGGCTCGCCGGTGGTCCTGAAGAGCACCGGCCACGATCTCGGAAGCGCTCGCGCTGCCTCCGTTGACCAGCGCCACGATGGGATAGGCCGCTTCGAGGGCGCCCGTCCGAGCGGGATAGTTCTGACGCAAGGACTCGTCCCGACCCTGGGTGTAGACGATCAGTCCCTCGCCCAGCCAGTGGTCGGCCATGGCCACCGCCTGATTGAGCAATCCGCCGGGGTTGTCACGCAGATCGATCACCATGCCCTTTAGACCCGAGGGATTTTCGGCGTGCAGTGCGGCGAGCGCCTCGCGCAATTCGTCGTCGGTCCGCTCTTGAAAGGCCCGCACCCGCAAATATCCGTAGCCGGGCGAAAGCGTGTTGCCCTCCACCGAAGCCAACTGGACCACATCCCGGCGAATCGTAAAGGAACGCGGCACTTCGAATTCCTCGCGCATAATTTCGATGGTGATCTCGGTGCCCTTTTTCCCCCGCATCAATTGCACCGCGTCGAAAATCGTCATCTCCTCGGTGGTACGACACGTCTCGTCTTTGCTCCAGGACTCGGGGACTTCTGTGGGGCAGATGGTCACGATCTGATCCCGGGGCTTGAGCCCGGCCCGAAAAGCCGGCGTGCCCTCAATCGGGGAAACCACTTCAATGAACCCGCCCTGCTGTTTACTAATCTCGATGCCAAGTCCGTGAAATTCACCCCGGGTATCCACCTGCATTTCGTCGTAGGCATCCTTGGACATAAAGGACGAGTGGGGATCGAGTTCGCCGAGCAAACCCCGAATCGCGCTCTGCATCAGGTCGTGTTCATCCACGGGCGCCACGTAGTTGCTGCGGATCAGGTCGAGGACATTGGCAAAAAGGGCGAGGTCCTCGTAGCGCTCCGAGGCGCTGAGAACTCGACCGGGACCGGTCAGCACAAGAGCACCCAGCGCCGCCGCCAAGCCGAGCACGAAGGACCTGAGCGCGACGCCTCGCGATGAGCGCGAGGGATGCGGTTTGCGACCCATAATCTGCTCCCAGTAATTGGCCGCCGGGCACGCGTCCGGCAAGCGCTTCCCCCAGCGCAAGGGAACTTCAGTCCAACCGCCCATGCCCAACGCGCCGGGCGGACTCAATGGCCGCGGATGCTAACCCTTCGCCAACCACTCCGCCGGGTTCAGCGGTCCGCTTCCCCGGCGCACCTCGAAGTAAAGGCCCGGTCCTTCCAGGGATCCGGTATCGCCCACGGTCCCCAGGGCATCGCCCTCGCCCACCGAGTCACCCACCTGAACGTAAACATCGGCGAGATGACCCGAGACCGTGAAGTAGCCATCCCCGTGGTCGACGATCACGAGTTTCCCGTAGCCCTGAAACCAACCGGCCAAGCGGACCCGGCCCGGCGCCACCGCCCGCACCGGATCGCCCCGCCGGGCCTTGATCTCCAAGCCCTTATGGAAAATTTCGGTCTGATACTGGGGATCCACCAAGCGACCGAATGGACGGCGGACCAAGCCGCTCACCGGCCGGAGCAATTCGCCTTTTCGCGCCGCAAATTGCCCGTTACCAAAACTCGCCTGCTGAGCGCGCAACTTCGTCAGGGTCTGCTGCAGGAGCTTCGACGCCGTTTCCAACTCGGCGAGCAGAGCGTGCTCGCGCGCTTGATCCTGGCGCAAACCCTCCAGGGCTGTGGCGCGAGCGGCGCGCTCGGCGGACAGAACCGAGTTTCGCCGGGCCAGGCGTTGGTGAGCGTCTTCGGACACCTGACGCGCCCGGCCGGCTTCCACTTCGAGAACCCCCACCCGGGCCGTCTCGCGAACCGAACGCGCCACCAGTTCCGAGTCGTGGATGAGCAAGCGCTCGAGACTCCCCATCCGAACCAGCATCTCGGGTAGATCCGTCGAAGCAAAAAGAACCTGAAGGGGGCCGGCGACGCCCGCCCTGTACAGCGCAACCGCGCGCTGGGCCATGGCCTCCCGGGTTTTGGCCAAGCGCTGAACCGATGCGACCCGGTCCGCCTCGACGCGTGCGTGGGTTTCTGCGCTTTGCGCCGCGCGTTGGCGGCTGCGATCGACCTGAACCCGAAGGGCGTCGAGATCCTGGTCGAGGTCCTGGATGCGCCCAAGCAGATCGCGTTCGTTGCGCTCGGCGCCACCAAGACGCTCCCGACTCCCAGCGATCTTCGCCCGAAGGGCTTTGATCTCCCGGGCGCTGGCTTCCTCATCGGCGGCGAAGGCCAGACCCGGCGCCATGAGCCACACCAAAACAATGCCTCCCAGCCAGCGAAGCGCTCCGCGGCTTTGGGCGACGTTCACGAATTCCCTCCCACCAGCGCCAGAGCCGCTCCGCCCAGCCCCAGTCCGGCCCCGCCCATCACCAGGCGAAAAATTTCCCCGGCATCGAAGAAACGCGGGGCGGCATTGCCCAGAAAAAACGCCAGCCCGTAGCGCAATTCGGGCACCAGCAGACCGAAGGCCAGGGCCAGCAGCGCCGCGGCCACACAGCCACCCAGGGCTCCTTGGACAAATCCTTCGATCAGGAAGGGTCCCCGAACGAAGAGCCGGCTGGCCCCCACCAGTTCAAGAATATCGATCTCGTCCCGACGCGCGTACAAACCCAGGCGAATCGTGTTGGCCACGATCAAGAGTGTCGCCAGGGAGAGAACCCCACCCAGGGCGTACCCCACGACTCGGAGCAGAGCGGCCAGGCGCGCATATCCGTCCACCCACTCCTGGCCGTGGGCCAATTCCTCGATTCCCGGCAGGCCGTCGAGAGACGCCCGCAAAATCGCCAAGCCCTCGGGCGTACGGTTTTCCGGTCGCAGGAAGATGCCCAGGGAAGCCGGCAACGGGTTGCCCTCGAGACCCTCGAGAAGCGCGGCGCCTCCGGCCATAGCCCGAAAACGCTCGAGGGCCTCGTCCTTCCCCACGTGATTCACGAACTCCACGCCCTCCACCGTTTCCACTCGGTGGGCCAACTCCTTGGCCTGGTCTTCGGCGAGTCCCTCCTCGAGATAGGCGGTGACCTGCAACTCCCGACCAAAATCGTCGAGCAGCCCCTCCATGTTGACCACCACCAAGGCAAATGCGCCCAGCATGAAGAGCGCGGTGGCGATGGTCGCCACGGCGACCCCCCCCATCAGCCCGGTGCTGCGGAGACCTTGCCACGCCGAACGCAGCACGATGGCGGTCATTTCCAAGCCTTGGCTCAAGCCCCCGAATCCCCCGCCGTCTCGGCGATATGCCCCCCTTCGAGGCGAAGCACCCGCCGGCCATAACGCTCGAGGAGCGAACGGTCGTGGGTCGCCACGATGACCGTGGTTCCGCGATCCGCCGCCGCCATCATGAGTTCGATGATTTCAATCGAGAGTTCCGCATCCAAGTTTCCTGTCGGCTCGTCGGCCAGGAGCACGTCGGGCTCGCCCACCAGCGCCCGGGCCACGGCGATGCGCTGCTGCTCGCCCCCGGAGAGCGCCACGGGCAAATCGTTCCTGCGATCATGGAGCCCCACTTGGCGCAAGGTATTGAAGACCCGAGAGCGGGCTTCCCGGCTCGGCGTCCCGACCACGTCGAGGGTGACCCCGACATTCTCTTCCACGGTTCGGCGCGTCAGCAATTTGAAGTCCTGAAAGACAACGCCCACCCGCCTTCGCAGAGCGGGCACCGCCCCCCCACCCAGCCGAGCAATGTTCCGGCCCAACACCAGAATCTGCCCCGTGTCCGGGCGCTCGGCGGCAAAGAGCAGTTTGAGCAGAGTCGTCTTCCCGGCACCACTGGGACCGGTCAGGAAAACGAACTCGCCTCGACCGACCTCGAGGGACACATCTTTCAGTGCCCAACTGCCCGGAAGATACGACTTGGAAACCCCGTACATACGAACCGGAGCCTCGCTCGCCCGGGGAGCCCGGAGCGGAGAGTCCTCGTCCTGCGCCTTGAAGGTCGCGGTCATCTCGGCTGAATGTAGCCCCAAGGCCGAGCCCAAGGAACCGAAATACTCAAAGCCAAGACCCCGGGCGATCAGCCCGGGAAGACCTCGGCGCCCAGCCGCTCGCCGATCAGGGTATCCAAGTCGCCGCGACTCAGGCGCCGGAGCATCTCCTTGTGCTGGGCCTCCATGAGCACCTTCACCTCGGCTTCGAGGCTTTCGGACTCCAGGAGATCGGAGTAGTCGGACTTTTCACTCGCCAGGATCGTCCCCCCATGAAAGATGTGGGTCATGATATGGGGCCTCTGACGGCCGCTATCTTCAGTTTGAATGTGAAAATTCACGCCCTGGTGCCCAATGTTCGTGTTGTACCCCGTCAGCATCCGGATCCCCTCGCTTCTGCCGAAGCAGACACATCCCCTGCGAATTCGTCAAAACTCAGCGGCCAACGGGCTCCTGCTCCCGCCCTCGGCGCGACCTTCGCCATGCTCGCATACTCCCTGGCGCGGGTCACGACGAACTTCGCCCGACCCGGCTCCCTTGGGGAGGATCAGGGGAATCCCACCGCTCGGATCTGGGCGCGAGGGGGGTCGAGGTGTAGGCTTGGGCGCGAAAACCAGAACCCAACATCCCACCGCATCACAACCGCACCGCACCACCTCTCGCCCCGGAACTCGAAATTCAACTTCGGATGACAGCCATGACTCCTATCACCCCCAGCACGCCCATCACCGGCATGAATTCATCCGGAGCTTTTGTCCAGCAACCCGTCGCCGGAGGAGTCATGTCGAATTTTAACGGCGTGGACTCGGCCAACGGGGACGCCTCGCCGATCCGCGCGAAGGCCCACTAGAACATGCGCTTGCTGGCCCTGAACTGCGGCTCTTCGTCGGTCAAGTTCGCGGTCGTGGACACCAGCACCGGTGAGAGAATCGTCTCCGGCGCCCAGGAAACAGACGACCGCGGCCCAGGGCCCGGGATCGATGCCGTTGTGGACCAGATCGCCGGGGATGCTCAAATCGTGACCGGGCTCCAGGGCATCGGGCACCGGGTGGTTCATGGCGGGGAGACCTTTCGGGAATCCGTTCGGATCGATGCCCGGGTCCAGGCGGGCATCGAATCGGTCTCCGGCCTGGCCCCCCTACACAATCCCGCCAACTTGCTCGGCATCCGCAAACTGGAAATTGCTTTTCCCCATCTCCCCCAGGTCGCTGTCTTTGACACCGCCTTCCATCAAAGCCTGCCGCCCCGGGCCTACCTCTACGCCCTGCCCCGAGCGCTTCACGCGGATCACGGAGTTCGCCGCTACGGGTTCCACGGCACATCCCACCGCTATGTGGCCCAGGAGGCCACGCGAATTTTCGGCCTGCCCGCCGAACGCGCGCGCATCGTCACCGCCCACCTGGGCAATGGTTGCAGCACCGCCGCGGTCCTCGGCGGACGCAGCGTCGAGACCAGTATGGGGTTCAGCCCGCTCGAGGGACTCGTCATGGGCACGCGGTCGGGGGACGTGGATCCGGGGCTTCACGTCTTTCTCGCCGAGCGCTTGGGGCTGGATCTGGCCGGGGTAACGAACCTGCTGAATCGCGAGAGCGGGCTGCTGGGACTATCGGGGCTGTCCGGCGACATGCGCGAACTCGAAGCCGCCGAGGCTTCGGGGAACGAATCCGCCGCCCTGGCCCTGGAGATCTTCTGCTATCGCCTGGCCCGGCAGGTAGCGGCCCAAATTGTTCCTCTGGGCGGACTCGATGCGCTGATCTTCACCGGCGGCATTGGCGAAAATTCTGCGCGGATTCGGCGCCAGGTTCTGGAGTTCCTTGCGCCCCTGGGATTCGTGATCGATCCCCGGGCCAACGCCGATCACGGCCGGGAAACCCGGGGCATGATCAGCCAGCCGGCCCCGCCCTTTGCGGGCGTGGTGGCCACGGACGAGGAATTGCTGATCGCCGGGGATACGGCCCGAGTTCTGGCCGGGCGAGAGGCACCCATCCCAGGAAGCGGCGAGTCGGGTTAGAGTAAAGTCTTGGCCCGCCAGAATCTCCTCGGCGCAGCCGAACCCAAGGCGCATATCGGAAACAAGCGATAGGAGACCTGCATGGAATGCCATTACGCGACAATCTGGGAATCGATTGCGGACGCCATTGGCGACCGCGAAGCCGTGGTCTGCGGGGATCTCCGAAGAACCTGGAGCGAGTACGAGGACCGTGCCGCACGACTCGCCCAGGCCTTTGCCGAAGCCGGTCTCGGGGAAGGCTCCAAGGTGGGTCTGTACCTTTACAACAGCAGCGAGTACCTGGAGACGCAATTTGCCAGCATGAAGGGCCGGGGCGTCCCGATCAACATCAACTACCGCTACCTCGACGATGAGCTGCTCTACCTGCTCGAAAATTCCGATTCCGAAGCCCTGGTCTTCCACTCCAGCCTGGGCGATCGCGTCGCCCGTGTGATGAAGCGGGCCCCCAAAGTCAGGCTCTGGATCCAGGTGGACGATGGCGGCGAGAAAGTACCCGGCGCCGTGGACTACGAGGCCCTCATCGCCGGCCACGATCCCGCCCCGCGGATCACCCGATCCGTCGACGATACCTACATGCTCTACACCGGCGGCACCACCGGTATGCCCAAGGGCGTGATGTACGACATCGGCGGCATGTGCCAACTCTTCCTCGG
>LWDU01034422.1_pt1 | contig 29637 bp, 34 predicted proteins | sample 727161 | NCBI WGS metagenome assembly LWDU01 (sample SAMN04566230, study PRJNA314399) | hydrothermal vent metagenome | isolation source: deep sea hydrothermal plume seawater | place: Mexico: Gulf of California, Guaymas Basin | collected 2004-07-11
GAAAAATCTTCACTCATATAATTTTTAAATTTTCTCTTATAATTTTAATTGCTGTGTTAAATACTTCAGAAGCAGTTATATCGCTTGTATCTATTATTATTGCATCTTCTGCAGGTATCAAAGGAGAAATAGTTCTCTCCATATCAGCTTTATCTCTTAACAAAAGTTTTTGTATAAGGTTTCGCAAGTTAGCACTAATTCCTTGATCTTTCAACTGATTTAATCGCCTTTCTGCTCTTTTTTCAACTGAAGCAGTTAGAAAAAACTTAATTTTAGCCTCCGAAAAGACTTTTGTCCCCATATCTCTTCCATCTGCTACCAAGCCAGGATCCTTTATGTAACTTCTTTGGTACTTCTCTAACATATCTCTTGCACTCTTATTAATAGCTATTTTAGAAGCAAGCATTGCTACTTTTTCAGTCCTTATTTTATCTGTAAAATCTTCACCATTAACAAATATTTTTGATTTTTGTCCTTTCGCATACTTAAAATCTATTAAAATATCAGACATCCAATAATCTAGATTACTTAAAACTTCATCAAAATTTTGATTTTTTTCAAATAACTTTAAAGCTAAAGATCGATACAATGAACCGCTATCTAAATACTTAAATCCTAAAGACTCAGCGATCATCATTGCTATTGTGCCTTTACCAACTCCACTTGGTCCGTCTACAGTTATAATTTTTGAATTCAACTAATTTCTCTCCGTATATTTAACCCCAAGGCTTTCATTAAATTATGAAAATCTGGGAAAGATGTAGAAACGTTTTTGGTATTCAAAATAGTTATGTTTTCTGAGGAAACTAATCCCGCGATAGAAAATGCCATTGCTACTCTATGATCACCCTTACTATCTATTGTAGATCCAGATATTTTTCCACCTTGAATTACTATTCCATCATCATTAAGATTGTTATTTATACCGCACAATGTTAATCCCTCAGACATAACTGAAAGCCTGTTGCTTTCCTTGAATTTTAATTCTGAGGCATTATTTAAAATAGTTTCTCCAAAAGCATTAGCTGAAGCTATAAAGAGTGCTGGGAACTCATCAATTGCACTAGCTATATATTTCTCTGGAATTGTTATACCTTTTAATTTAGATGAATGGACAATTATATCCCCTACTTTTTCTAGGCCATAATTCTTAATATTTTTTAACTCAATATTCGCTCCCATTAATTTTAAAATTTCTATACCGCCAGTTCTTAAATCATTTAAACCTACATTTTTAATTATAAGTTGTGAGTTTTTTGAAATTATACAACCAACTATAACAAACATTGCTGATGAAATATCCCCAGGAACATTGATATCTTTTGCTATTAATTTATTATTTGGGTGAACTGTAATTTGGTTAGATTTTTTATCTATATTACCACCTAAATAATTAATCATATTTTCTGTATGATCTCTTGTTGGAATATTTTCAAAAATTTTTGTTTCACTCTTAGCATATAAACTTGCTAAAATTATAGATGATTTAATTTGAGCGCTATCTATAGGCATTTTATATTCAATTGGAGTAATTTCTTTTACTGGTAAAATTTTTATTGGCGCTGTGTTATTTTCTGACAAACTTATATCAGCGCTCATCAAAGATAAAGGCAAAGATATTCTTTCCATTGGTCTTTCACTAAGAGAGTTATCTCCAAATAAATTACATGAAAACTTTTGCGCTGATAATAAGCCAGTTAACAGTCTCATACTAGTCCCAGAATTACCGCAATTTAAATCTTGATTTGGCTTTGATAAACCATATAACCCTTTTCCATTTACTACATATGAAGAATTACTACTTTTGACAATATTAATATCTAATAGTTTAAAAATATCTAAAGTTGCCAAACAATCTTCAGATTCTAATAATCCATTTATATGACCAATACCCTCTGAGATAGATAATAGAATCAAAGATCTATGAGAAATTGACTTATCTCCAGGTACGACAATATTACCGCTTAAATTTGAGGATGGCTGTATAATATATTTTTCTGACATAAGTAAACTATTTAATAGGTTTTGATTTTTTTAAATACGAAAAAATATCATCAAAATTATTTGATTTAATTTTGTACTTTAATTCACTTAATTCTTTTATATATTCATCAATAAAATCGCATAATGCATTTTCATTTTCTAAAAAAATACTTGCCCAAGCTTCAGGATCACTGTTAGCAATTCTAGTCATATCTAAAAGACTTGGTGTTTTTGTTGGCAAAAAATCAATATCGGAAAATTCTAAATCATTCATTTTTTTAGATAATACAAATGAAATAAAATGTGGCGCATGACTTATAGCTGCCAAAAGGCTGTCATGATTAGAAGCATCAAACTCTACTATATTGCAATTAATTGCCTTCCAAAGTTCTGTAACGATATTAATGCATTCTAAACTAGAATTACATAATGGATTTATTATTGTTGTTGCATTTAAAAACAAGTCCTCCTTAGAATTTATAATACCAGAATGCTCTGTACCAGCCATTGGATGGGAAAATATGAAATTATCTATATTAGATAAATTATTTTTAGCTAAAAAATCTAAAACAGGATTTTTTACGCTTAATGTATCCGTAAAAACTTTTTTCGTGTTAAAGAAATCTTTAGATATATTTAATATTTTTTTAACTTGATGAACAGGAACGCATATAATAACTAAATCAGCTTCTTTAATACCACTTTTAAGATCTTTTATACTTTCATCAACAAAATTATGTTCAACAGCATATTCCATAACTTCTTTATCATGATCGTATCCGCATATTTTTTCAGAATAAGAACTGTTTTTTAATGCTCTACAAAGTGAAGAACCTATTAATCCTAAGCCTATAACTAAAATATTATTATTTTTACTATTTATATTCTTTGGCATTTTATTTACTTATGGCTGCTGGATACGAACCTAAAAATCTGTATAAACTTGCTTCTTTTTTAATTTCTTCATTAGCTTTTTTCAATGATTCATCCTTTATATGCCCATCTAAATCTAAGAAAAAAATATACTCCCAGTTATTATGTTTTGAAGGTCTTGACTCTATTCTTGTCATACTCACTTTGTATTTTGATAATGGCTCTAATAAACCATACAAAGCTCCAGAATCATTTTTAGTTGAAACTATTATGCTTGTTTTATCATTTCCAGATGGATTAGTATCCCTTTCTCCTATTACTAAAAATCTAGTTGAATTATTATGATTGTCTTCAATATTTTTATTTAGGACATTTAATTTATAAATATCTGCAGCAACTATACTGGCTATAGCTGCAGAATTTTTTTCCCTAGAAGCAATTAAAGCTGCCTCAGCATTACTGAGCACATTAACCTTTTCTATCTTTGGGTAATTTTTTTCCAGCCATTGCTTACACTGAGCAAAAGACTGAGGATGTGCATATATTTTTTTTATGCTTTCTAAACTATTAGATTTTGATAAAACATTATGTTTTATGGATGTTTCAATCTCACCAGAAATCCTAAGAGATGATTTCATAAACATATCTAACGTAGACGAAACTATGCCCTGTGTTGAATTTTCAACAGGTACAACACCATAATGTGAATCTCTTTTTTCAACAGACATAAAAACATCCTCAACAGAAGAATAAGACATTGATATAACTGATGCTCCGAAATGGTTTTGCGTAGCTAGGTGTGTGTATGTACCTTCCGGGCCCAAATATGAAACTTTTAAAGGTGCTTCAAGGGACAAGCATGCGGACATTAATTCTCTATATATCTTTAATATACCCTCGTCTGACAATGGTCCTTGATTTAGTTCTTTAATTCGACTAATAACTTGGGCTTCACGTTCTGGGTTATAAAAGTTATCAATATCTTTAGACTTTTGTTTTTCTTTAGATATATTTACAGCTAGTCCTGCCCTATCATTTAATAACTCTAATATTTTATTATCTAACGAATCTATTTTATCTCTAATTTTTTTAATATCTTTACTCATATAAATACACTTATGTTTCTTCTACTTTTTCAAGTTGGGACAATTTTTCACCCTTACTCAACTTTATTAATCTCACTCCTTGCGTATTTCTTCCTAATTGAGAAATAGACTTTATCGTAGTCCTTACTAAGGTACCATGATTTGTAATAAGCATTAAATCATCATTTTTCTTAACTTTTAAAGCTCCAGTTACTTGACCGTTACGTTCAGATGTTTTAACGGCAATAACACCTTTTCCACCTCTCTTCTGTGGAGAAAATGCATTAATTTTAGTCCTTTTCCCGTATCCATTTTCTGTAGCTATAAGAATATCATCTGTATCATTTGTTTCACTAGTAATCATACTTATTACAGAATAATCTTTCGTTATAGAGATACCTTTAACACCAGCAGCTGTTCTACCAACTGATTTTACATCAGCTTCATTAAACCTAATAGTTTTTCCTGCGCTAGAGAAAAGCATGATCTCTTTTTCTCCATTAGTTATGCTTGCTTCTATCAAATTATCTCCATCTTTTAAATTTATAGCCAATATTCCTGAACTTCTTGGTCTTGAAAAATTCACAAGTTTAGTTTTCTTAACTATGCCTCTACTGGTAGCCATAAAAACAAATAAATCATCATCATAGGTATCAATTTTTTGAATCGCCGTTATTATTTCATACTGCTGCAAAGGTAATAAGTTTATAATTGGTTTGCCTTTAGCAGATCTTCCTGACTGAGGAACATCGTAAACTCTTAACCAATAGACTTTTCCAAGACTTGAAAAACATAAAATTGTATCATGAGAATTAGCTACAAATAATTTCTCAATAAAATCTTCATCTTTTACTGTTGTGGCAGTTTTTCCTTTACCACCTCTTCTTTGTGATTTATATATATCTACAGGCTGAGCTTTAACATATCCAGCATGTGAGAGAGTAACAACTAAATCTTCTTCTTTCGTTAAATCTTCTTTAGAAAAATTAACGAGTTTTTGAAATTGCGTTTTTCTTTCGTCTCCATAAGTGTTTTTCACTTCTTCTAACTCTGTTCTTATCAATTTCATTAAAATATTTTTATCATTTAAAATAAGCTGATATTTTTTTATTGCATCCACAAGGTCTTTATAATCTAAAAATATTTTATCTTGCTCTAATGCTGTTAACCTGCTTAATTTCATTTCTAAAATAGCCTGAGCTTGATTATCAGACAAAAGATATTTGTCTTTTTTTAGACCAAGGCCTTGACTTAAATCCTCAGGTTTTGTTAAAGACCCATTAATATTATCAAGCATTTTTAATATTAGTCCTGCTTCCCATTTTGTAGATAAAAGTTTATTTTTAGCTTCTTGTGTATTTTTTGACTCCTTGATAAGTTTTATTATTTTGTCGATGTTAGATAATGCTATCGCCAAACCTTCTAATATGTGTGCTTTTTCTCTCGCTTTTTTTAATTCATAAATAGTTCTTCGCGTAACTATAACTTTTCTATGGTCTATAAAGGCCGCCAGTATCTCTTTTAAATTTACAGTTCTTGGTTTTCCATCTATTAAAGCAACCATATTTATACTAAATGATGTTCTCATTTGAGTATGTTGAAATAAGTTATTTAATAACACTCCAGAAATCTCTGATTTTTTTAGCTCTATTACAACTCTCATTCCATCTTTGTCAGACTCATCTCTTAACTCAGATATTCCTTCTAGTTTTTTATCTCTCACTAATTCAGCAATTTTTTCAATTAATCTAGCTTTATTAACTTGATAAGGTAGCTCAGTAATAATTATTTTTTCACGTGAAGTTTTTTTATCTATCTCAATATTTGTCATGGCTTGCATTATTACTCTGCCTTTACCACTATTATATGCAGATTCAATTCCATTAACTTCGTTCTTATCTGTTGTTATTATTCCAGCTGTTGGAAAATCTGGGCCAGGAATATATTCCATTAAATCATTAATAGTCATGCTTGGTTTCTTACTTAGTTGTATTGCAGCATCAATTACTTCTGTTAAGTTATGCGGCGGTATATTTGTAGCCATACCTACAGCAATACCTGAAGACCCATTAACTAGAAGATTGGGAATTCTTGTTGGAAGAACTACTGGCTCAATTTCTGTTTCATCATAATTAGGTCTGAAGTCAACCGTCTCTTTATCTAAATCAGATAATATTTCATGTGCAATCTTAGACATGCGTACTTCTGTATATCTCATTGCCGCTGGAGAATCACCATCAATAGACCCAAAGTTTCCTTGTCCATCTACAAGAACATAACGCATTGAAAAATTCTGTGCCATTCGTACAATTGTATCGTATGCAGCAGTGTCCCCATGAGGATGATACTTACCTATAACGTCACCAACAACACGAGCTGATTTTTTATATGGTTTATTTGAATAATTTCCCATCATTTCCATAGCATAAAGAACTCTGCGATGAACTGGCTTCAAACCATCTCGAATATCTGGTAAAGCCCTTCCAATAATTACACTCATGGCATATTCTAGATAAGCTTGTTTTGTCTCATCTTCAATAGAAACGGTTTCTAAATTTTTTGCAAAATCTACCATTGTGACTCTATAAATTTACTGATTGGAATGACTTATATTCTACCATGAGTAGGTTTTTTTCACTAGATTAACAGCAAAAATTAGCGAATATAAGTCACATATAATGCTTATTTAGTACAAATATTATAATATATTAAATATGAATGTAGACGAAAAAGAAGTTCAAAAATTTAATGATATTTCTTACAGCTGGTGGGATCCTGAAGGCCCGTTTAAACCGCTTCATATGTTAAATCCTATTAGGACTAATTTTATTAAAAATCAAATAAATTTAAAAAATAAGTCACTAATTGATGTTGGTTGTGGCGGTGGACTTTTATGTGAAAATCTTGCTTCAAAAGATACAGATATAACCGGAATAGATTTGTCAAAGGATGCTATAGAAATTGCAAAAACACATCAATCACTAAAAGATTTAAATATAGATTATCAAAAGATTAGCCTAGAAAATTTAATAAAAAAAACAAAAAAAAGATATGACGTTCTAACATGCTTAGAACTTATAGAGCATGTTCCTGATCCTGAAAAGCTCATAAAAGATTGTATAAATATAACAAATAAAAAATCTGATTTATTTTTTTCAACATTAAATAGAAATCTAATCTCGTACTTAATTTCCATTATCGGTGCTGAGTATATTTTAAATATTCTGCCTAAAGGAACACATAATTATAAAAATTTTATAAAACCATCTGAATTTTTTAATATACTAAGAAAAAATTCACTTATTATTAAAAACATAAAAGGTATTAATTATAATATCCTAACTAAAAAATTCTATGAATCTAATAACCCAAAAGTAAACTATATATTACACTGTAGAAAAAATTATGATTGATAGAAAAATTGATGCTTTTTTATTTGATTTTGACGGTACTTTTGCTAATACATCTTCAGATATGATAAATTGTTTAAACATATTATTAGAAAATCATTCTCTTAAAAAAGTTAATTTGGATTCAGCTAAAAATATTATCTCAAAAGGTTCTGGCGGTTTAATTGATTTTGCATGCCCTAACCTTGACGCAAAAACTAGAAATGAATTTATTAAAGAATATTTAGATATATATAAAATAAATATGTTTTATGAAACTCATATTTATGAAGGCATTGAAGAAATTATAAATTTTATTATTAGTAATAACTATAAGTGGGGAATAGTTACTAATAAACCTGGATTCTTAGTTAACCCCATAATTAATTTATTAAATCTTAAACATAAACCTTGTTGTGTAGTTTCTGGAGATACATTAAATGTCAAAAAACCTAATCCAGAACCTTTATTATATGCAGCTAAATTATTAAATTGTAATCCTATTTACTGTGCTTATATTGGTGATGATATAAGAGATATTGTTGCTGCTAATGCTGCAGAAATGTTTTCAATTATTGCTTCTTATGGTTTTATTGATGACTTAGGTAATATAAAACAATGGGGTAGTGATTATATAATCAAAACCCCATTAGATTTAAAAAATTTAATAATTTAATTTATAAGTTTAAAGCCTGTACTATTTCTTCTGTTACTTTTTTTGCGTCGCCTAATAACATCATAGTTTTATCTCTAAAAAATAATTCATTATCAACGCCAGCATATCCTGATGCTAACGATCTTTTGATAAATAATGTTGTTGCAGCTTTTTCTACATCCAGTATTGGCATTCCATAAATAGGGCTTGTTGGATCAGTTTTTGCAAGCGGATTAGTAACATCATTAGCGCCAATTACAAAAGCTACGTCTGCTGTAGCAAACTCGTGATTAATTGCTTCTAACTCAAATACTTCGTCATAAGGAACATTTGCTTCCGCTAATAAAACGTTCATATGTCCTGGCATTCTTCCTGCAACTGGATGAATAGCGTATCTTACTTCAACACCTTTTTCTTTAAGGATGTCACACATTTCTCTCAGAGCATGTTGCGCTTGTGCAACCGCCATACCATATCCCGGAACAATTATAACTTTTTGAGCGTTACTCATGATAAATGATGCATCATCTGCGCTACCTCGTTTAACAGCACCTTGTTGCGCAACACTAGCTCCTGCCATTGCTGGATCTGCATCACCACCAAATCCACCTAATAAAACGTTTACAATTGATCTATTCATCCCTTTACACATTATGTAACTTAATATTGCTCCTGATGAACCTACTAAAGCTCCAGTGATAATTAATGCTGTATTCTGTAAAGTAAATCCAATGCCGCATGCCGCCCAACCTGAATATGAATTAAGCATAGAGATAACTACTGGCATATCTGCTCCACCTATTGGGAGAACAACTAAAAAACCTATGAGAAATGATAATCCTATAATTGCCCAAAAATATTGTTCTGTTAAAGCATCCATCGGCGCCATAGCGGTCATATAGATTAAAGTTAAAATAGCAAGAAATATAACTAGGTTAATTAAATGCTGTCCTTTAAATACTAATGGATTTCCACTCACCAAACCTTGTAATTTTGCAAATGCAACAACAGAGCCTGAAAAAGTTATCGCGCCAATTGCTAACCCTAAACACATTTCTATCATACTACCTGTACTTATGATTCCGCCGTCAAAGAATGCCCCTGGATTTTTATAAGCACCTATAGCAACAAATACAGCTGCTAAACCAACTAAACTATGAAAAGCAGCAACTAGTTGTGGTAACGATGTCATACTTATCTTCAAAGCAAGAATAGATCCAAAAATGCCACCTACAGCTACGGCAATAATTAAATTTGTATAACTTGATAAATCTAAATCTGACCCATGTAACAGCAATGTTGTTACTACTGCTATTGCCATTCCAATCATTCCATAAGTGTTACCTTTTCTAGCTGATACTGGTGAAGACAATCCTTTTAATGCTAGGATAAAAAGTACCGCTGAAAGGAGATATGCAAAACCAAAAATTGTATTATTCATTTATTTTTACCTATTTATTTTTCTTTTTAAACATTGCTAACATTCTCTGCGCAACCATAAAACCACCAAATATATTTACAGATGCTAAAAGAACCGCGATTAAGCCCATTGTGCTAGATAAATCGCCTTTGTTAGCAACTGCAGCTATAAGACCACCAACGATAATTACTGATGATATTGCATTTGTTACAGCAAGTAGTGGTGAATGTAATGCTGGAGTAACACCCCAAACTACATAAAATCCCACAAATACTGCTAACACAAAAATTGAAAACAAACTTAAAAAATCCATTATGAAACTCCTTTAACGATTTCACTTACAATACTTCCGCCTTTTGTTACTAAGGTGTTTTTTACCGTCTCATCTTCCCAATCTAACTCAAGAACTTTTGTCTCACTATTAACATGCGGTGAAAGAAAATTAAATAAATTCTTTGCAAACAAATTACTAGCGTCTTTAGGTAATTCGCTTGGTAAGTTATCATAACCAACAATTTTTACCCCATTAGCGTCAAACACCTCATTTCTCTTAGATAATTCACAATTACCACCTGCCTCTACTGCCAAATCAACCACAACCGAGCCTGTTCTCATTGAATTAACCATTTCTTTCGTTACAAGTTTTGGAGCAGGTCTCCCAGGTATTAATGCTGTAGTTATTACTATATCCTGTTCTTTAATATGATTTTTTATAACTTCTTGTTCTTTTTTCTTGTATTCTTCAGTCATTTCTTTTGCATATCCACCAGATGTTTCAGCCTCTTTCATTGCTTCTTCATCAACTATAAGAAATTTACCACCTAAGCTTTCTACCTGCTCTTTTGTTGCAGCTCGCACATCATATGCTGTTACTATTGCTCCCATTCTTTTTGCTGTCGCAATAGCTTGCAGCCCTGCAACACCAACTCCCATTATAAAAACTTTTGCTGGAGCTACTGTTCCTGCTGCTGTCATCATCATCGGAAATACACTATTAAAATTACTTGCACCTTTTATCACAGCTTGATAACCAGACAAGTTACTTTGAGAAGATAAAACATCCATAGACTGTGCTCTACTAATTCTCGGCATTAAATCCATAGCAAAAGTAGTAATTGATGCTTTTGCATACTCTTCTATATCTTTTTTAGAACTTAAAGCTGACATATGTGAAATAACCATAGAATCTTTTTTACACATTGAAACTTCATTAATCTCATCATTAGCAGTCATGAGACGTTGAATTTTAAAAACTATATCCGCATTATTTAGAGTCGATTTTGTATCTGCAGCTATAGTAGCGCCCAAGTCTTTAAATGTAGTATCAGTAAAACCTGCGGCCAGACCAGCACCACTTTGTATGGTAACTTCAAATCCCAACGCAATAAATTTTTTAACTACTTCTGGAGAAGCTGCTACTCTTGTTTCTCCTTTTCTATTTTCTTTTGGAATTGAAATTTTCATGTTATTACCATTTGTATTTTAATTATTAATTACCTTGATGGTACGACAATATATTCTAATATTCCAAATTACTCAAGCCAAAATAGCCAAAATGGGTTATAAATTTGGAAAAATTCAAAAAACTTTAATTTTTTTAATGAATATTCTCATTATCGAGATTATCACCATCTTCGAGGTTTATATTTAAGCTTTTTTGATCTTCTTGGTTAATTTCTGGAAGACCTAGCTGGGCCTTAGCTTGCTCAGACAATTCAATAATATCATCTAATTTTGGAAGCTGGCTTAGTGAATTTAAATTATGAGAATTAAGAAATTCTTTTGTAGAGCCAAAAATCGCTGGTTTTCCCGGCACATCTTTATAGCCTAATATTTTTATCCACTCTCTCTCAAGCAATGTTTTAATAATATTACTACTAACACTAACGCCTCTAACAGCTTCTATTTCTGTTCTGGTGATAGGCTGTTTATAAATAATCAATGCTAAAGTCTCCATTAATGCCCTTGAATATCTTTGCGGCTTCTCTGGATAAAATTTAGAGACCCATTCATTACAATCTTCAGAGACCTGAAATCTATATCCTGTAGACACTTTTATAAGATTAACTCCTGATGTTAAATATTGCTCTTGAAGTTCCTTTATAATACTTTCAACTACACTTGTAGAAATTTTTTCATCGGAAAAAAAACTTCTTATTTCTTTAATGGCTATAGGACTTGCTGAAGAAAATATTAAAGATTCTATAATTTTCTTTATCTCATTATTTTCCAAATTTTAACCTCTTTATTTATTACTTTAATTTAATATAAATAGCAGAATGTTGATTTGCTTGAGCACAATCAATTAGACTTAATTTTATTAATTCTAAAACTGCTAAAAAAGATACTATTAGGCCTGACTTCCCTTCATGAGTTTCTAGTAATAACTTAAAGTCTATGTACTCTTCTTTTTTTAAGGCATTCATAATTAGCGTCATTTTTTCTCTAACAGATAAAAAATCTTTTTTAACATCATGGGGGGTTAAGAATTTTGTTTGCTCCATAAGCTTATGAAACACCATGACAAGTTGATTTAAATCTACATTCTGATATATGTCATCTTTTTTTATAGGAGTATACGGCACTTTTTTTGATAAATAAAAATCACGATCTACTCTAGGTAACAAATCAAGATTTAGACTAGCCTTTTTATATCTTTCATATTCTTGCAATCTTCTTATTAATTCTGCCCTTGGGTCATCTTCCTCCCCTAAGTCCTCCTCAATTACTGGTAATAAAAATTTTGATTTTATTTCTGCTAGTGTCGCAGCCATAAGCATATATTCTGCCGCTAGTTCCAATTTCAATTCTTGCATTAAATCAATATATTGAATGTACTGTTCAGTAATTTTAGCTACAGGTAACTCTAAAATGTCAAAATTCTGACTTCTTATTAAATATAATAATAGATCTAACGGACCCTCGAATGATTCTAAAGCAATATGCAGAGCATCTGGCGGAAGATATAAATCTTTTGGAATATTTAGATATGGTTGGCCTTTGACATATGCTAGAGGTACACTGACATTTTTTAAATCTTTAACTTCTCTGCCTTTAGTATCCATAGAGTCTCTATGTGTATTATTATTTCTACTAATATTATATCATTAGTATGAAATTAACTTAACATATTTATATAATTTTTGGAGGTAATTTGAAAGCATTTATTGATTTTATTCCTGTTTTATTATTTTTTCTATCGTATATTTTTTATACAGATATCCCAATAAGCTATATGTATGAAATTAATAGTATATTTAATATTGCATTATCACCTGAAAAATCTAGTGGTATATATTTTGCGACATTAATTCTAATGATTTCATACTCAATTCAATTTTTGTTTCTTTTTTACTTTAAGAAAGTTAAAAAAATCCATTATATAACCCTAATTATTATTATAATTGCAGGCTCCAGTACTTTATTTTTTAAAAACCCCTTATTTATTAAAATAAAACCTTCTATTGTTTATTGGGGATTTGCTATATTCTTTATTTTTAATCTGCTCTCGGAAAAAGAAAATATGATTAAAAAACTACTAAAAGACCAAATAAATTTAGATAATAGAAACTGTGTATTACTGTCTTATTCTTGGATTATTTTTTTTATAGTGTGTGGTTTTCTAAATCTTTATGTTGCGCAATCATATCCGGAAGAAACATGGGTTAAATTCAAGTTTTATATCTTAGGGATCTTTCTTCCTATAACATTTATATTGCTAAATGGGATATATGTTGGGATATACGCAAAAAAATAAATTTAATCAGCAATATCTTCAGTAAGATCAGAGTCATCTAAATTGCCATCTAAAACTTCAAATTCTCTCTCATCCAGATAAGCGTCTTTATATAATGTATATTTATCATTTGATATTTCTTTAGCAATATCTTCTTTTACTAATAAGTTTGATCTATCATCTACCGCATTTATACCAAACATAATATTTCTAAATGAAATATCATCTAACCAAGCAAGTGGATTTAAGTACATTGATAATACTCTTCCTGGAATATCTCTAACGCTACTAGATCCTAATAATGGTAATACTACATATGGACCTGAACCTATTCCAAGAACACCTAAAGATTGTCCTAGGTCTTCTTTATTTCTTTCTAAACCCATATTAGATGCAACATCTAGGAAACCACCAATTCCTATAGTTGAATTAATTACAAATCTGCCTAAAGATGTTGCAGATTCAGTAATTTTTCCTTGAAAAAAATTATTTATTACGTTATCTAGTTCATTTAAATTTGAGAAGAAATTTGTAATTCCATTACGAATTGGCTCTGGAGTAATAGCATTATATCCTTGTGCAAGAGGTCTGAATAATCCTTGATCAAAAGCATCATTAAAAGCAAATACAGGTCTATTAACAGTTTGCCATGGGTCGTTTGGATCTGACATATATGAGCTTCCAGAAACTGATGCGCATCCACTAGCTAAAATAGCTGCTAACCCAATAACAAATACTTTCAAATGCCTCATTGTTTCTCCTATTATATGTAAGATGTAAGGAAATATTACTTCATTTTTTTAATGATAAACTTCCTATATGAATATGTACAGTACTAGTTTTTTACTCTATTTTTAAGTCTTAATGCATTTAATGCAATAAAACCATCAGCATCTTTTTGATCATACACGCCATGATCTTCATCAAAAGTAGCAAGATCTGGGTTGTAAAGACTATTTGTTTCTGATTTTCTTCCTTCAATTATCACGTTACCTTTATAAAGTGACAATCTTACATACCCATTAACTGATTCTTGGGTAGAATCTATAAATTTTTGTAAATTTAATCTTTCTGGACTCCACCAAAAACCATTATAAATAATATTTGCATATTTAGGCATTAATTCTGTTTTAAGATGTGCTACTTCTCTGTCTAATGTAACAGCTTCTATAGCTCTTCTAGCATGCAAAATTATTGTTCCGCCTGGAGTTTCATAACAGCCTCTAGATTTCATGCCAACAAATCTATTCTCTATAATATCCAATCTTCCGATAGCATTTTTTGCTCCAACATTATTTAAAAATTCTAAAATATTTGCCGGACTCATATTTTTACCATTTACAGCAACAGGATCGCCTTTAGAAAATTCTATTTCTATCTCTTCTACTTTATCTGGAGCATTTTGTGGTGAGGTTGTCCATCTCCACATGTCTTCTGAAGGAGATACCCATGGATTTTCTAATACTTTACCTTCATATGAAATATGCAATAAATTTGCATCCATAGAATATGGGGCAGTATTATTTTTATCCATATCTACTGGAATATTATTTACTGACGCATAAGATAAAAGCTTATCTCTAGAATTTAAATTCCATTCTCTCCAAGGAGCAATTATTTTTATATCTGGATTCAATGAATACGCAGATAGCTCAAAACGAACTTGATCATTTCCTTTACCAGTTGCGCCATGAGATATAGCATCTGCACCACATTCTTTTGCAACTTCAATTAATTTTTTTGAAATTAGTGGGCGGGCAATAGCTGTCCCAAGAAGATATTGTTCCTCATAAAGAGTATTAGCTCTAAACATTGGAAAAATAAAATCTTTGGCAAACTCTTCCTTTAAATCATCAAGATATATATTCTTTACGCCTAATTCCTTTGCTCTTTTTTTTGCAGAATCAAGCTCTCCTTTTTGCCCAAGATCAGCTGTATAAGTTACAACTTCGCAACTATAATTTTCTTGCAGCCATTTCACTATTATAGAAGTATCTAAGCCTCCAGAATAAGCAAGAACAACTTTTTTGATATTATTATATTTCATTTATGTAGTAACGGCTTCTATCATTTTTTTTAATTCACCCTTTTCATGAAGCTCTATTGTAATATCACAGCCCCCAACTAATTCTCCATCTATATAAACCTGAGGAAAAGTAGGCCAGTCAGCAAACTTAGGTAAATTTTGAAATATTTCTGGATCCATTAATACATTCACATAAGCAAACTCAAAACCACATTGCTTTAACGCTTCTGATGTTCTGCTTGAAAATCCACACTGCGGCATCTGAGGAGTGCCTTTCATGTAAATTATTATTTTATTATTTTCAACCTGCTCTTTTATTCTTTCTAAAGCATCCATATCCTCTCCTGTTTAATATATCTCAATCTATATTTTGCTGAAACCATAATTCTGTTGCAGCAACATGCCACAATTTATTCCCATCTATAGCGGTTTTATATTCATTAGGCTTGCTTAATAAACTTTTAATATGCTTCCTATTGTACAAATTTCTATTATAGCAGTTACTAGAGTTAAGAATATCACAAACAAACTCATAATATTCCCCCCTTATATACTTTAAAGCTGGCATAGGAAAATATCCTTTTTTTCTATCAATTACATCCTCAGGAAGAATATTGTCAGCTATAGACTTTAATATATTTTTTCCGTTTCGCTTTATATGTAATTTTGGGTCTATTCTAACAGAAGCTTCAATTAATTCATGATCCAAAAAAGGCACTCTTGCTTCTAAACCCCATGCCATAGTCATATTATCAACTCTTTTTACAGGATCATCTACTACTAAAGTAGTAATATCAAAATTCAAAACATTTCCTAATAAACTTTTAGAATTAATATCTTTAAATTTTTTCTTAATCATTTGAGATGAGTGATCTTCTTTAAATTTTATATTTAGCAAATCTTCCATCTCTTGATGATTTCTATCAAAATAATGTTTAGAAAAATTATGATAATTATTTAACTCTGAGCTCATTTTTTTGTACCAAAAATATCCAGCAAAGCCCTCATCAGCTCCTTGACCTGACAAAACAACCTTTACATCTTTACTAACTAATTCAGACAATAAATAAAAAGCTACAGCATCTTGAGCAACCATTGGCTCAGACATTGATTTAAAAGTTTCAGGGAGTCTTGTAAGTACAGAATTATTGTTAATTATAAATTTTTTATGATTTGTTTTATATTTATTTACAATTTGATCAGAATAAAAAAATTCGCTTCCTTTTTCTTCTAAATCATCTTCAAATCCAATGCTATAAGTTTTTAAATTAGGAAAATGATCTTTTGCTAAAGCTACTATTAAACTAGAATCTAATCCTCCTGAAAGCAAAACTCCTATGTCGGTATCAGACGCCAAAAGTCTTTTTTCAATTGCCTGTATTAATTTTTCTTTAACAATTTTAACAGCAGTGTTTTCATCGCTTATTAAATCTTGTTGACTACAGGCATCTAAATTCCAGTAAGCATTAACATTTAATTTATTATTTTCATCAATTACTAAATAATGTCCTGGTGGAACTTTTTTTATATTTTTAAAAATTGTATTTGGCGCCGGAACTACAGAATGTAATGAAAAATGCATGTGCATTGCTATAGGATCTATTATCAGATCAACATCCTTTTTTGAAATAATTGATTGGATATTAGACCCGAATCTAAAATAATTACTATTATTAGAAAAATATAAGGGTTTTACTCCAAATCTATCTCTAGCTAAAAAAAGTTTTTTATATTCGCTTTCCCAAATAGCAAAAGCAAAATCTCCTTCAAATTTTTTTAAGCAACCATATCCCCACTCTTGATATGATTTTATAATTACTTCTGTGTCGCCAGTAGTTTTAAATATATATCCTTTCTTAATAAGCTGATTTCTTAAATCCTTATAATTAAATATACACCCATTATAAACTATGACCATTTTGGCTTCTCTATCAATAAAAGGTTGATTAGATGCCTCTGATAAATCTATTATAGATAATCTAGAATGGCCTAGAGCAATACAATCAGATGTATAAATATCAGAAAAGTCAGGTCCCCTTTTTATTACTTTTTCAAGGAGTATTTCAATATTATGATTGCTATAATTCTGATTAAAAAGATATTCGCCTACAATTCCACACATTGTATAATTATAACAACATTATTTTAAAAAGACTTAGATGAAATCAGATTTATTAAAAAATAAAATTATTAAATGGAGCCAAGAACTTGGTTTTGATGGTATTGGGTTTACTGACATAGATTTAGCAAAAGATGAAACGCATTTATTAAACTGGTTAGAAAATAAATTTCATGGAGAAATGCACTACATGGAGAAACATGGCGTAAAAAGATCTCGCCCAGATGAATTAATGCCAGGCACTGTCAGAATAATATCTTTTAGAATGAATTATCGAAAAACTGATACATATGCTGCTGAAAAAGTATTAAATAATAAAGATCTTGGTTATATTTCTAGATATGCACTTGGGAAAGATTACCATTCTGTATTACGAGAGCGCCTTCACATAATAGCAAAAAAAATAAATGATGAAATTGGCAACTTTAAATATAGAGCATTTGTAGACTCTGCTCCTGTTCTAGAAAAAGCTATTGCACAAAAAGCAGGGCTAGGGTGGATTGGAAAAAATACAAATTTAATCAATAAAAATAATGGTTCATATTTTTTTCTAGGAGAAATATATACAAATATAGATTTTGAAGTAGATAAAAAAGCGAAAAATTATTGTGGAGAATGTAGCGAATGTATTGAAATATGTCCAACTAATGCAATTATTGCGCCTCATGTACTTGAAGCAAAAAAATGTATTGCTTATCTAACAATAGAGTTAAAAGGTAGTATTCCTATGGAATTTAGAGATAGTATTGGTAATAGAGTTTTTGGTTGTGATGATTGTCAAATAGTTTGCCCTTGGAATAAATTTAGTACTGAAACAAAAGTAAGCGAATTTAGTCATAAACATAAGCTTGATTCCCCAACGTTAATAAATTTATTTAATTGGAGCGAAAAAGAGTTTAAAGAAAATACCAAAAATACTTCAATAAATCGAATATCATATTTTCAATGGCTTAGAAATATAGCTGTTGGTCTTGGTAATGCTGAAATAAATTCTGATAATATTAAAAGTTTAAAAAATAAGAAAAAAGAAATAAAAGATTCAGTATTGATTGAGCACATTGATTGGGCGATAAAGAAACAAACTACTCCTAACTTAAATATTTCTTAAGTTAAAAGTTTTTATATTATTCGTGTCTAGCTCCGTGTAATACGCAAATAAAGTATAATTCTTCGTCATCACTAGGATTATAAACTTTATGGAAAACATCATCTTTTACTAAAACAATATCACCAGGATCTACGGAAAACTTGTCATCGTTTAATTGCATTTCACCTTGCCCACTAATAAAAAAATAAACTTCTTCTTGCTCACTATGATTATGGCCAGTTGTTTCTTTATTAGATTTAAGACGTGTGCTACTTAATACTAAATTTTTTAAAGTTATATTGTCTTTAACTACATACCGATCATCTTCTTTAACAGTTTTGCCATCTATTTGAAATTCAGCTAAGTTTAAGAAATGATTTTTATTGCCTGTTATTTTCATTTTAGAACTAAATCACACTAACTGCATTGCTATGCTTGCAGTTTTTTTAATTATTTTATTGTCTGCATCAAGATATATTAATATAGGCTTATATTTTTTTATCTGATCTTCTTCAATATCAATATATGAGCAAATTACTAACTTATCCCCTGGGTTCGCTTTATGCGCAGCTGCTCCATTAACAGATATTATTCCACTACCAGGTTGCGCTAGAATCGCATATGTGGAAAATCTTTCGCCATTCGTAATATTATATATATCTATTTTTTCATATTCATGAATTGACGCTTGAGCAAGAATATCGCTATCTATTGCGCAAGAACCATCATATTCTAATTCTGAATGGGTTACGTGTGCCCCATGAAGCTTAGATTTTAAAAATGTTAAAGTCATAAATTATCCCTTTATATTAAATAATAGCAGTTCTTATGTACCAGAACGTATAAATATATTATCTATAAGCCTGATGTTTCCAACATATGCAGCTATTAGTGCTATTAAATCACTATCGTTTCTCTCCTGCAATGTTTTTGAATCCCTAATTGTAAAATATTCAAGTTTTATGGGTGATTTATCAAATATTCTATGAATTTCCTTTATGATTTCATTTATTGGAATATTATTATTAAACATCTGTTTCGCCAATAATAAACTCTTATAAATATCACGAGCAATTATTTTTTCTTTTTCAGACAAGTGATTATTTCGAGAACTTAATGCCAATCCTTTTTTATCTCTAATTATAGGTGAAGAAATTAAATTAATTTCATAATTACATATCTTTATTAATTCATTTATTACTATTAATTGCTGAAAATCTTTTTCTCCTAGTAAAACATGCTTAGGATTAATGATTTGAAAAAATCTATGTAAAATATCTATTACTGCTAGAAAATGCCCTGGTCTATGTTTTCCACATAAATCTGAAGTAAGATTTTTTGGCTCCAATTTAATATCAAAAGGTTTCGAAAAAAAATTAATATCATCCTTCTCTGGTAATAAAAGATATGTTGCACCAGATTTTTTAAGCATATTAATATCTTTTTCTAATGATTTTGGATATGATTCAAAATCTTTTTTTTCTGTAAATTGATCTTCATTTATATAAACACTAACACAAATATTATCTGAGTATTTTTTTGCATGCTCTACCAATGACATATGACCATTATGTAAATTTCCCATTGTAGGAATAAAAACATTAATTTCTAGTTTGTGCTCTATAAAATCTTTAATAGAATAAAAAATTTTCATATTTACTTATTGTATTGTATTGCTTTAACATAGTTGTAAAAATTTTTTATTGCACTGGCTATGTTATCACTTCCCTTTAGATAATCTTTTGAAAATCTTGGTGGATTATTTGATATACCAATAATGTCATATAAAACCTGAACTTGGCCATTGCACATTTCACCTGACCCGATACCAATTACGGCCACGCTAACAGAGTCTGTTATTATTTTGGAGAGTTCTGGGTATACACACTCTAAAAGGATTAAACTAACTCCAAGACTATCTAATTTTTTTGCCTGACTTAATATATGGTCTTGCTCAATCTTATTTTTTCCATAAATCTTAATTTCTTCTTTTTTTGTAGCATATTGTGGGAGAAAACCAAGGTGGCCGCAAACAGGAATATTAGCTTTAATTATTTCCTTAACTGCTTTTTCATGATTATCCTGATATTCTAATTTAACAATATCAACTTTTTCCTCAATAAATTTTTTAGCATTTATTAATGCTAATGATGGATCATCATAAGAATTTATTGGCATATCAGCCATTAATATGAAATCTTTCTTATATTTTGCAACGCATGCTGTGTGATATAAAGCTTCATTAATAGTAACATTATGAGTATTTACTTCGCCTTTTATTACCATCCCTAAAGAGTCACCTACAAGAACAATGTCAACTTGCAAATCATTTAAAATTTTTGAGAAAGATGCGTCGTAGCAAGTTATGCAAACAATTTGTTCATTGTTCTTTATATATTTATTAAGTTTTACTTTTATTTTATTCATTAATAATGCTAGCTAATGGGTTGAAATAATGCCTACCTTTTTTTATAGAGTAAATCTTGTTTAATAAATTTTTATAATCAATTTTGTTATTAACAAAATCAATATCTTCCGCATTTACAATTAATAAGGGTGAGCTGTTATAAGAGTTAAAAAATTTTAAATACATTGAGTTAAGTTTTTCTAAATATTCAGTATTAATATATTTTTCAAAATTTCTGCCCCTTTTTTTTATTCTTTTCATTAAAATATTTGCAGGTGCTTGTAAATAAATCAATAGGTCTGGTTTTGGAATATCTACCGTCATATATGAATAAAGCTGATCATATAAATCATATTCCTCTGTATTTAGTGTAACTTGCGCAAATAATCTATCTTTCTGAAGCATAAAATCTGACACCCTAGTTTTAGAAAAAATATCTTGTTGCTTAAAACCTTGAACCTGTCTAGTCCTTGTAAGTAGAAAATAAAGTTGTGTTTGTAGTGATACTTCTCTTGGGTTCTTATAGAATTTAGATAAAAATGGATTATCATCAACATTTTCAAGAATTAGTTCAGCATCCCATTCGAGTGCTAGTTTATTAGATAAACTAGTTTTTCCAACACCAATTGGACCCTCAATCACAATATATTTAGAAATCAAATCTTTCATTAATTTTTATAGTACGCTTAATATTTTTATATAAGCAATTTTTTATTAAGTCTTTAGCATATCCTTTTTTTGGTAAATATATATCAGGATTTATATCAATTAAAGGCAATAACACAAATGCTCTTTCTTGTGCATTTGGATGTGGAATTAATAAGTTATCTGATTGATAAACTAAATCTCCAAATAAAATAATATCTAGGTCGATAATTCTTTCTGACCACCTTACTGATTTTTTTTCTTTCCCCATGGAGTATTCTATATCCTTTAATATTAATAATATATCTTCTGGTGATCCACCACTCTTAAACATAACTGCAGCATTTATATAATCATCTTGATCACTAGGCCCCATAGGAGAGCTTTCGTAGAAATTAGAAATCTTTATGCTATTAAACTTATCAAGTTTTTTTAAAGCTATTATTGCGTTATTTACTTGCACAATAGGATTTTCTAAGTTACTTCCTATCCCTACATACAATTCTCTAATATTATTTTCTATTTCTTTTGCCATAACGCTTTTTATCTTGATTAGATTTCTTACTTACAACCTTTTTTTGAATCTCATGCCACTTGTCTGCATATATCTTTAGATCATCATCCATTGCAGATCTTATATAAAAAAAATCATAGGCAGCTCTAAATTTATGTAAGTTAGTTAAATACTGTATATTTCTAGCGCTCAAATTTAAGAAACTATCTTGAAGAGACCAAATTGTGGATATAGTTGATTGGAAAAAATTTGGTATTGCTATATATTTTGCTTGTGAATCAATAGTTTTTTGGAAAGCTAGGTCAACTCCTAAAGAATTTTTTTGGGAATACTTTTGCTCTAATTTTTTAAAATAAGGCCAAAGAAATACAGCATATATAAATGATGGATTAACATGTAGGTTATCTTTAATTCTAGTATCAGTATTTTTTAATGCTGCTACAAAAAAATCATCATAAATATGATTTTTTTCCATAATATCATGTGTATACGGAAATAAATATTTAAATAAATTAAACTTTAAAAGTTTTTTATACCCTGTTACAGCATTTCCAGAATGCATAATCTTTAAAACTTCATCAAATAGCCTAAATGGCGAAACATTATTTATCATATATGCCATTTTACTTATAGCTTCTCTGCAATCATCAGTTAATTCTAAATCTAATTTAGATTCAAATCTCACTGCTCTTAACATTCTAACCGGGTCTTCTTGATAACTTATCGCTGGTTTTTTAATTAATTTTAATTTTTTATTTTTAATATCATTTATTCCGTTTACATAGTCATGAAGAATTTCTGAATCTAAATCTAAGTACAATGAATTTGCAGTAAAATCTCTTCTAAATGCATCTTGGCTTATAGTGCCAAAGACATTATCTCTTTTAATCATACCATTTGCTTTTTTAAATTTATTACTATGATTTTTCTTACTTGCTTCAGATCTAAAAGTTGTAACCTCAAAGTATTTTTTTTCTGAAGTATACACATGAACAATTTTGAATCTTCTTCCTATAACTCTAGAATTTTTAAAAATTTTACATATTTCTGCTGGGTTAGCATCAGTTGCTATATCAAAATCCTTAGGCTTTTTTCCTAAAAGAATATCTCTTATGCAGCCACCTACTAAAAACGCCTGATAGCCATTACTAATTAAAGCATCTGATATCTCAATAACATCTTTATCTATATTATCTTGATATATTCCATGGTCTTCTTTTGAATACTGCTCTAAACTTGTTTTCATGTGTATATTGGATGATAAATAAGCATAATATATTAAATATTCTTACATATCTCTTTTTAGATTAATAAACTTTTATCGGGAAATTGTTAACTAAAAGAGATCTTTTACTAGCTCTGATCTTATTATATCTGAAATTATATGTGAAGCATTATACTCTGCATGAGTAACTCCCATAGACAATATATTTCCATTCTTAAAGTCCTGGATTTCACTTTTATTTAATTCCCATCTTAAAAAATGAACTGCAGAAGTCTTGTTCTCATCTTCTCTTTTTAAATCTTCATCTGCATATGGGAAAATAGGATCATTGCTACCAATTTTAATCCAAATCTTTTTCTCCACTCCTTTTAATTTTTGCAACCAATCTCTTCTTTCTGAAACATCAGTGTATTCTATTAACATCGTTGCTTTAAGATTGCTTCCGTTTGGAATTAGAGGATTATAAGTATCTAACTCTTCTTGAATGGCTTCAGGATCAAATATTTTCTCTATTCTTAACATCTCTTGAATTTGATATTTTATTGTTATTGAATTTTCAAATAATAAATTTATATTTTTTCCAAGTAAAACAGATCTGTTATTTTTTACTTCTAAAACCTTTTCTTTAAACTTATTGCGTTCTTCAGAATACTCTTCTAATTTATACAAATCTTCTTTTTTTAACATGATGTTCCTCTTATTAATTAAATTCCGTAAGCAGTTTTAAGTATGGATATTGGATGCAATTTCACTTCAACGTTATCTTTATTTAATGCATTACCAATATGTTTTGCTGCCATAGGACAATCACTAGTAAAAATTTTATAATCGTCTTTTTTAATTTTACTAACTACAGGCTTTCTAATTTTTAAGGATTTTTCAAATGATTCCGATTTTATTGCATATGTTCCATCATGGCCAGAACACCTTTCTATCATTGTGATATCTGACTTAGGTATTTTAGAAAGTATTGATTTTGTTTTAGGGCCAATATTTTGTACTCTTTGATGACATGCGGTTTGATATGCTATCTTTCCAGAAGAATATTTAAAATTTGAATTAAACAGCCCCTCTTCATCTCGTAAACTTAAATACTCAAAAGGATCAAACATATTTTTTTGGATTAAAATAACATCCTTATCGTATGGAAATAATAGCGGCAATTCCTGTTTAAACATTAAAACACATGATGGAACTGGGGATACTAAGTCATAACCATTTTTTACAGCCTTAACCATCATAGGTATATTTTTTTCTTTAAGTTTTTCAACTGATTTTAAATCACCTAACTCAAGCTTTGGCATTCCGCAGCAATTTTCTTGTTCAAAAATTTCCATTTGTATATTGTTATGCATAAAAACTTTTATTAGATCCTCTGCTAAGCCTGGTTCGCTATTTGAACAATAACATGAAGCAAAAAGCTTAACTTTTCCTTTAGTCTTAGAAGTTTTAGTAATGCTTCTTTTTTTATTTGTTAAATTTTTAAATCTTTTTTTCAAATTAATTGGATTCATTCTGGGTAAGTCTGCTTTTCTATGAATTCGAATGAATTTTTCTAAGATTATTCTTATTAAATTAAGCTTTAATACAAAGTTTATTGTATTTGCTATTATTGGCTTTGAACAACTTTTAAATATTATATCTGTTGAACTTAAAATATAATTTCTAAATCTAATTGTCTTTTTTATTCTTTGCTTTTCAAATTTTTCTGCTTTTGCTCTTAGCATTAAATGTGGAAAATCTATCGCCCATTCATGTGGAGGCACATATGGACATTTAGTTTGGTAACAAAGATCACATAAATAACACTCGTCTACAACTTTCGAGTAATCTTTTTTGTCTACTGATTCTAAGTCAAAATTCTCTGATTTATCTATTAAGTTAAATAGTGTTGGAAATGCTTCGCATAAACCTACGCATCTTCTACATCCATGACAAACTTCAAAAACACGACTAAGTTCATTATCTACTAACTTCTTATCTAAAAATGTTTTTTCTTTCCAGGCAATTTTATGCCTTGTTGGGGCCGACAAACCACCTTCTGTAATCTTCTCAAACATTTACTTTTCTCCGGTATGATGCAAAAATTTTGGAGAAGCTTCCATGCTTCCTCAAAAAATTATGGTTTAAGCTACTTCATCTAACGCTTTTTGAAAACGATTCGCATGTGATCTTTCAGCTTTTGCTAATGTCTCAAACCAATCAGCAATTTCATCAAAGCCTTCGTCTCTAGCTAATTTTGCCATTCCTGGATACATATCTGTATATTCGTGAGTTTCTCCAGCTATAGCTGTTTTTAAATTAGCGACTGTATCACCAAATGGTTGGCCAGTTGCGGGATCTCCACAATCCTCTAAATACTCTAAGTGACCATGAGCATGACCTGTTTCTCCTTCAGCTGTAGATCTAAAGACTGCAGCAACATCATTAAAACCTTCTACGTCAGCCTTTTGTGCAAAATACAAATACCTTCTATTTGCCTGAGATTCTCCAGCAAAAGCGTCTTGTAAGTTTTTTTCAGTTTTTGAACCTTTTAAATCCATAATATCTCTCCTAATTTTTTAAACTACAATACTATTATCTGCTTTAATATTGTTGATTCAATGTGTTATAAACTATATTATATATAGATGAAACCTATTAATATAAATAATATAAACAGTTATACAAATATATGAATATACGAGATTTGGAGTATTTGATAGCAGTTGGGAAAAATAAAAGCTTTAGTAAAGCATCTATTGAATGTCATGTGTCACAACCAACCTTAAGCGGACAAATTAAAAAACTTGAAGGATATCTTGGCGCACAGATTTTTGAGAGAACTACAAAAAAAATAACTGTAACAACTTTTGGAAAAGAAATTATAGACAAAGCAAAAATAATAATAGATAAAGCAGATGAAATAAAAAATTTATCATCTGATTATAAAAATCCATGGCATCAACCTATTAAAATTGGAGTTATCCCATCTTTAGGCCCTTATTTAATTCCAAATTTTTTACTAAATCTTAGAAAAAATAATAATAATTGCAAAATATATATAGATGAAGACATTACCGAAAATATAACAAACAAACTAGAAAGTAGAGAGCTTGACGCTGTTCTGCTAGCAACAGATATTGATAAAAATAAATTTGAAGAAATTAAATTGTTTGATGAACCCTTCTGGGTTGCATACACAAAGAATAAAGAACTTGATAAGCTTGATGAAATTAAGACAGGAGATTTAAACCTATCAGAGATGTTATTGCTTTCAGATGGTCATTGTTTAAGAGACCAAATAATGGAAATATGTGAAGCGTATGATAAAAACAATGTCTTTTATGAATATGATACAAAAGCATCTAGTTTAGAAACTCTTGTTAATTTAGTTTCAGTAGGAGAAGGATTCACTTTTGTTCCAGCATTAGCATTACAATCAGCGTGGACAACTAACAAAGGCATACAAGTAAGAAAAGAAGAATAAGATTAGTATATAGAAAAAACTATTACAAAAAAAATTTACTTCTAGAATTATCAGAAACTATTTCACAATTTTTACCAAACACAGTGAAAAAAATATAGAAATTATATTTTTTCAAAAGATAAAAGACTTTTTTTAATAAAAATCATATCACCATTTGTTGCTATATCTTCTCCTGAAAATCCACCAATATTATTTTTTCCAATAATTCTATGACACGGAATCAGTAATTGTATTGAATTTTTCCTACATACATTGCCAACTGGTCTTGGGTGAGTTTTTAGTTTTTCGGCAATACCAGAATACGTAACTGTTTTTCCATAATCAATAGAACAAACTTTTTTTAAAACTTTTTTTTGATATTCTGTTCCAGATAAAATAAATGGTAAATCGAATTTTTTTAGTTTTTTTTTAAAATAAAAATCTAATTGCTGATAAACTTCTTTTAAAAAATAATTACTTGGCTTTATTTTTTGTGAACTTATATCAAATCTTAACTCTTTAACTTTTTCTTCATGAGTATTGATGCCTATTGCCCCAATAGAGCTAATAAACACTGCTTCATAATTTTGTAACATTAGAAATTATTTTTTTGACGCAAGCTTTTCTTTGATTCTAGCTGCTTTTCCTGAAAGTTCTCTCAAATAATATAGTTTTGATCGTCTAACTTTACCTCTTCTTTTTAATTCTATACTTGCAATTAGTGGGCTATGAGTTTGAAATACTCTTTCGACGCCTTCGCCATGAGATATTTTTCTAACTGTGAACGCTGAATTTATTCCACGGTTTTTAACTGCAATTACAACTCCTTCAAAAGCCTGTAATCTTTCTCTTTCCCCTTCTTTAACTCTTACCTGAACGATAATATCATCACCTGGCGAAAACTCAGGAATATCTTTCAAATACTCTTTATTTATCTCATCAATTATATTCATAGTCATTCTCTATTTAGAAAACAGATGATATCTTCTGTTGGGCTTTTATGAAAGCTTTTTTTTAATTAAATCGCTCCTTTTATTGCTTGTTACCAATATAGCTTGCTTCATACGCCATTCTTTAATTTTTTGGTGATCACCACTTAAAAGAACTTTTGGCACACTTAAATTTTCAACAATTTCTGGTCTCGTATAATGCGGATATTCTAAAAAACCATTCTCAAATGATTCTTCTTTATTAGAATCAGAATGACCTAAAACGCCTGGGACCATTCTTGCAACTGCATCAATTATTACACAAGCAGCTATTTCACCGCCACTTAAAACATAATCGCCTACTGACCATTCCTCATCAACTTCTAAATCTATAAATCTTTGATCTACTCCTTCATAACGACCAGCAATAATAATTAAATCATCATTTTCAGCAGTTTGTTTTATAATTTCTTGATTGATTTTCTGTCCTTGAGGTGACAAGTAAATGCATTTACATTTTTCTAATTTTGATTTTACATATCTAGTTGCATTAATTAATGGTTGCGCTTGAAATACCATTCCAGGGCCACCACCGTACGGCTTATCATCAACATATCCATTGTTATCAGAATAATCCCTTAAATTAATTGTCTTAATTTTAATCAAAGATTTATCTTGGCCTTTTTGAACAATGCCAAAGCTAGTGAAATTATTAATTAATTCAGGAAATATAGTTATTACATAAATATTTCTAACATTATTACTCATAATATATTTTATCTATTACAACTCTATTATCATTTAAAAAAATATTTTTAATTGATTCTCCATAAATATAGGGAATCAATAATTCTTTCTCCCCTTGAATAACCAAAACATCATTTGAGCCAGTTTCAATTATATCTCTTATTACTCCTATTTTTTTACCTTCCTCTAAATATACATCTAAACCAATTTTTCTACATACAAATTCTTACCAATAAATCTCTCGGCTTCTTCTCTTGAATTAATTGAATGAAATTTAATCTTTATGGACTTATCGATTATGATATTTTCTATATCTAATTGATCATAATTTTTATTATGGAGAACAAAAAAATGTGTATAGGATGAAAATTTTTCTTTATTTTCAGAATATGAATATATTTTAAGCCAACCATTTAATCCTTGGTTAGCTTGAATCTTTGCAATAAGAATTTTTTCCAATTTTTACTAAGTTTGTTTGAGAAGTTTTGAAACCCTATCTGAAGTCTGTGCGCCCACAGATAACCAATAATCAATCCTTTCATCATTTAAACGTAATTTAATTTCTTGGCCAACAGCCATTGGATTAAAAAAGCCTAGTCTTTCAATATATCCGCTGCCTCTTCGTTTTCTGGAGTCAGTTACTACGACGTGATAGAAAGGCTTCTTCTTTGCCCCTCCTCTTGATAGTCTTATTTTTACCATAATTTATATTTTTACTTGCTGTTAAAAAAACGTTATTCTACTTCAAAAGTATTGGTATGTATAGCTTATGCGATATTTAATTATAACAATAGTCCTAATTATAATGGGTTTTTCAAACCCTAACACATCAGAATTTAGTTCCTTTATAGTATCTCATATCAAAAATGAAATGTTAAAGGATAGTGAAACAAAGGAAACAAGTAATTTATCTACTGGTATTGCAAGCTTGTTCGCCAAAAGTATAGCTATTGAAATTGGAAAATCAGTAGACAGAACAAACTTTATTTTTGTTTCCACTTATTTTATTGATATGTCAATATTTAGAGATTTTGGTGCAGAAACAAAAGATATTAGAATGTTAGGCATTTTTGGAACTTTCATACCCATCTAAAATAATAATAATTTTTATGTGCCGCTGTGGTGGAATTGGTAGACACGCGAGATTCAAAATCTCGTTCCTGCAAGGGAGTAACGGTTCAAGTCCGTTCAGCGGTACCATAAACAAATAACTACAATAGTGGTGCGATAACTAAACTAGCAATAGCCATAACATTAATTAAAATACATTTATGTTTAAGAATCACAAAAAAAAAATTATTGTAATAGTACTGCTAGGAATAATATCAACATATTATGCCTATAAAAGC
>LWDU01035447.1_pt1 | contig 29631 bp, 25 predicted proteins | sample 727161 | NCBI WGS metagenome assembly LWDU01 (sample SAMN04566230, study PRJNA314399) | hydrothermal vent metagenome | isolation source: deep sea hydrothermal plume seawater | place: Mexico: Gulf of California, Guaymas Basin | collected 2004-07-11
GGCTCGTTCAATACAATTGATTTAGTATCCAGCGGTAAATTCATGCTTAGGTGAGTACCGGCACCGACTGCAGTTTTAATCGTGCAATACCCTGAATTTACATGACCGAAACTCAATACGGAGCTTAATCCAAGACCTGACAAATCGTGGCTATGACCCTCCTGGTTACATTCCATTACAAAAGTCCACAACTCCATTAATCGCTGATTACCTGTCGACTATAAATTGGGACCCTATAAATCAAGGCAGGAACCAGGCGATGAACCAGGCGATGAACCTACAAGAAAAAGGTGATGAGACAAACGAGAGCACAGACGTAAAACCAGTCTTATTGTTTGTTGATGATGATGATCGAGCTATTAGCCTGATGAAACGGGAATTTGAAGCAGCCAACTATGTTTGCCACTTTGCTGAATCCGCATTCAAGGCACTTGATATCCTGCAAAAAATAACCATCGATGTTGTCATTTCGGACATCAACATGCCGATTCTCAGTGGCACTGAATTATTCGAACAATTTCCGGCTCTATAAACATCCCCGAGTTCGTCAACGCAATTAATAAAGCTAGCGTTCACGCCTATCTCGTTAAGCCTCATCATCCAAAAGATCTAAAACTGATCATCTATAAAGAGCTATTGGAGCGTAAAAAGAATCGTCGGGAAATTGACCGAATCAAGGCAAGCCGGAAAAATGCTGCTAATAGAGCACGGGAATCCGGCGCATCTCTCTCAAAAAACCAGGGGTTAATTGAAGCGATACAACAAGGATATAAGAACTTGTTGATTAGTTATGACCCCACCTTCGAATCAAAGCGAGAGCGCTATGAGTTCAGGAAAGACCTCGCGAGTGGGATTGGCCATGCCTTGAAATTGGACATGAACACAAAACTGCAGCTCGACATGGGCCTATTTCTTTCCTGTTTTTGTAGCTGCAACAAAATCAAAGCTCTCTCTACAGGTCCCATGGACGATTTTATGGCCGTGGCAATCGCCCTGGCGAGAAAGGACGATGAAGCTTTAGGTGAAATCACCGAATCCCTCCTGCTAAGTGAATGCTTTAAAACTATCTCGGCAATGGATACGCTTATCTATGAGCAGGAACTTAACTGGAATGAATCGATTAGAGTAATCAATTCACAGCAATCTAGTCATGACGATGATGTGCTGCTCGCTCTGAATGATCTAGAAATGCCTGATTCGTGACGCACACCAGGCATACAAAAAAACCGGTTATAAAAATCTCGACTTAGGTAGACAGGGCGTGAACGTTTATCTCATCAGGTATTTCATCGCGGACTCAAGACCTTTATCGCTCAAAAAAAACATCTGGCCATCGACCAGTCTCTTAGCCAGTTGAATCGATGCAGAATCCTGCCATCTACTTTCAGGAAGCGGATTCAGCCAGACGACACTTCGGAACTGTTCCGTCAGACGACTCATCCAGACTTCTCCGGGTTCCGCATTAAAATGCTCGACGCTTCCACCGCGGTCTGAAATCTCATGACGCCCCATATCGGCGTCGCCAACTATAATTAACTTGTAGTCCCGGGGAAACTTTTGGAGTAAATGCCGCAGCGGCAACTTGTCTTCAGCGCGCCGCTCGTTCTCATGCCAAACAGATTCATAAACATAATTATGGAAGTAAAAGTACTCCAGGTGCTTGAATTCACTCCCTGCTGCAGAAAACAGTTGCGCACATAGTTCGACATGCGGATCCATGGAACCACCGACATCAAAAAGCATCAAAACCTTAACTGCGTTGTGTCGTTCAGGTACTTCCTTGATGTCCAGGAACCCACCGTTTCGCGCGGTCGACCTGATAGTATCAGGCAGGTCCAGTTCCAGGTCGGATACTTCACGAACCCAGCGACGTAACCGACGAAGCGCCATCTTCAGGTTTCTGGTGCCCAGTTCGACGTCGGGATCATAGTCAGCGAACTCCCTTTCCAGCCAGACTTTCATCGCTCTCTTCCGTGGCGCTTCAGTCATTTCGGTTCGCTCTCCTGATTCGGCTTCTTCGCTTAGGCCTTCACCCTTCTCACCATCATTGCCTTCACCTTCCTTCCCTTTATCACCTTCGCCCTTTTCGCCGGAATCACCCTCGCCTTCTTCACCATCATTACCCGGCTCACCTTTTTCGCCAACTTCGCTACTCTCTCCTTCACCCGGCCCTGGCTCACCTTCATCTTTGCTATCGTCCTCACCGTCTTCCCGAGTAGCTCTTTCCTTCGCTTCAGCGACTGCTTCGCCATACTCTTCCATCACCAATGCCACTTCTCGCTCATTACCCTCCCTCACTCGGGCCAGCAGTTCCCTGAGCTGTTCGCTTTCATCTTCTTCAAACACGCCAACCCAGTCATCGAGTCCGGAAAAATAGGAGGCAAACGCCTGGTCAAAACGATCGTAGTATTTTTCATCCTTGACCAGCGATAACCGACTAAGAAAATAGAATTCATCCTGGTCGGCGAAAAGCAATCGATGACTGAAAATCGACAGGAGATCGATCAGTTCACGAACCGATACCGGCACGCGATATCGGCGCAGGTGCTCAAAAAAACCTAATAACATACAGACAAATTAGTTGCGAAAATCAAAGTTGAAACGGAATGCCATTATTGTAACGGTCAATCCGGCGTGTGTATTTTGTTCGAGCTGAACTGGAAAGAGATTCATCAGCCAGAATCTCTTTGATGACCTGTAACGCTCGATCGAACTCGCCTACACGCGCGTAGGCCGCAGCGAGTGAATCCAGGTTGGTCGCAGAATGTTCTTTGTGAACCGCCAGTGACGCAAATTCGAGCGCGACCTTGCCGTCACAAACTTCCTTAACTGGACAAGCCGCCATCAACCAGGCCAGTCGATTCGCAGCCAGCACATCCCCCTGTTCTGCAGCCAGTCGATACCATTTGGTGGCCGCGATAAAATCCTTGTCAACGCCATTACCACGCCGAAAGAGATAGCCAAGAGCTCCCTGGGAAGGAGCATGTCCCTGGACCGCAGCTTTTTGGTAATGTAGACGCGCCTGGTCGTAGTCAACTGAGATACCGATCCCTTTCTCATAAGCAATGCCCAGGTAATAATGACCCGTGACGACGCCACGACTCACACCTTCCTGTAAAAGATCCAGGCCCCGCGCGGGGTTTCTGGCGATACCGTTACCATCCAAATACATTTCACCCAGCGCGACCAGGCCGGCGCCGTAATCCTGCTCAACGGCCAACTCATAAAGTCGCACTGCCTCCGCAGAGTCCCGCTTCACTCCCTGCCCTGATCGATAAAGGTTGCCAAGGTTAACCTGGCTTGCTGCATAGCCAAGCGACGACGCCTTGCTGTACCTTGCCGCCGCTTTGGCCAGATCCTGCTCAATGTGTTCTGCCAGAATACCCAGATGATTCAGGGTTAGCGGGTGTTCCGGATCGAGACGAATCGCGAACTGAAGGTCCTGAACAGCAAGCCCGTAGCGTTGCAGCAAACTATAGGCAATACCCCGATTGCTGTAAGCAATAGCAAGCTCATCTTCCCGGAGTGTTTTTTGTTCGATTGCTCCTGTGAGGATTAAAATGACAGCCTCGTATTTGCCAGCGGCAGCGGCAAGTTGTGCCTGCTCGAACATAGACGGGGCCATTCCCGCTGAGGGCTCTTTATTGGCTGAGGGCTCTTTACTCGCTGAGGGCTCTTTACCCGCTGAGGGCTCTTTCTCTCCCAAAGAACCTGCGGAAATAAATATCAGCATGACTGTGACAAGCAAACGCATCGCGCAAGTATACCCAGCACATTTACCCAAGCACATACCCAAGCACATACCCAAGCACATACCCAAGTACATACCCAAGTACATACCTACGCAAAGGCATCTATCGTGCGACGTTCAGATGCTATACTGCGGAGATGCATGAACCTAATCAGCCCATCATTCGAGACCCTCTGCTAGAAGCTCTTGTTGCGATGACTCGACTCCACCATCAACCACATAGCGCCGATAGTCTAACCGCCGCTCTCCCCCTGGAAGACGGCAGATTAACGACAGCGCTGTTCATTCGCGCAGCGGCATCGGTGGGATTCAATGCTTCCTATGTCCAACGCCCGCTAATGGACATCACGCCTCTCATATTACCCGTCGTCCTGGAAATGAAGGATGGCCAGGCGGCTATCCTTGTCGAACGAAACGGCGATGTCGCAACCGTTCTATTCTTCGATGAACAGGAGAAGACTCACGAAGTTGAGGTCACTTCGCTAGATGAGCGTTATAACGGCAACTGCTACCTGCTCAAACCTGGCATGGTGGCAGAAGGGATCTCCAAAGACTGGTTCTGGAGCACGATCCGAAAATCTCGCGGCCTGTACGCCGAGGTACTGGTTGCCTCGCTCCTAATCAACCTTTTTGCCCTGGTCACTCCCCTATTCATTATGAATGTCTATGACCGGGTGGTTCCCAACCATGCTATCGAGACGCTCTGGGTCCTCGCGTCCGGTATTGCCATTGTGTTTCTCTTCGACCTTGTCATGAAATCACTGCGCGGATATTTCATCGATGCCGCGAGCAAACGAGCAGACATCACGTTGTCCGCTCAGACCTTTAGCAGGGTCATGGATATCAAGATGAGCCACCGGCCGGACCGGGTTGGCTCATTTGCCAACAACCTTCAGGAATTTGATAGTTTCAGGGAATTTTTTACATCGACCACGCTGATTGCACTGATTGACCTCCCCTTTGTGATCCTATTTATAATCCTGATCTATTTGGTCGGCGGGGTTCTTGCGATGGTTCCAGTGGTGGCGATACCGATGATCATACTTGCTGGTCTCGCACTACAAAAGCCACTGCACGGCCTCATTACAGAAACATTCAAGGAATCCGCTGCCAAGCACGCCATGCTGATTGAAGTTCTCGCTTCACTGGATACTGTAAAAGGAGCACGCGCCGAAGGCGTCATGCAGAAGCGATGGGAGACCTTCAACGCAAAGCTCGCAAAAATAGGACTCCGCTCACGTTTCCTTTCGATGTCCATCGTTAACCTGGCGCAACTCGTCCAGCAGGGTTCTACTATCGCCATCGTTGCGGTCGGCGTGTACGCCATTATCGACGGCAACCTCAGTGTTGGCGGTCTTATTGCCTGCACAATCCTGACAGGCCGCTGCCTGGCGCCAATGGGCCAGGTAGCAGGAATACTGACTCGATATCACCATTCAATTACCGCGTTCAATGCCATCGACAGAATCATGGCACTGCCGGTAGAACGACCCGCCGGTAAAAGCTTCCTGCATCGTCCATCAATCAAAGGCGACATTGAATTCAAAGAAGTTACCTTCAACTATCGGGATCAACAGATATCCGCGCTTTCCAACTTATCATTCAAGATCACAGAAGGAGAAAAGGTCGCCATCATTGGTCGGACCGGCTCTGGTAAAACAACTCTCCAAAAACTGGTAATGGACTACTACGAACCAGGCGCCGGGGCGATACTTATCAGCGGTACAGATATCAACCAGATCGACCCCACTGACCTGCGCAGGAACATGAGTTACGTTCCACAGGAAATCTCTCTTTTCAGTGGCACCGTCAGGGAGAACATCGTCCTGGGCACACCGCTTGCCACCGATGAGGCGGTCCTTGAGGCAACGAAGATTGCTGGTATTCTCGACTTCCTTAATACGCATCCCCAGGGGTTTGACCTGAACGTCGGAGAGCGCGGTGAACGTCTTTCTGGCGGACAACGACAGGGCATTGCCATCGCGAGAGCCATTATTAACCGCGCGTCTATCCTGATTCTGGACGAACCCACAGCCTCTATCGACAACACCGCGGAAATACTTTTCCTGAAGCACTTCTCCGAGTACGTAAAGGATCGAACGCTACTACTGGTGACGCACAAAGCATCAATGCTTTCGCTGGTCGATCGACTGATAGTGCTAAATGATGGCAAAATAATTGCCGATGGACCAAGAGACGAAGTGCTGAAAATGCTTGCAGGAAATCCCCAGTGAGGGAATACAAATCAGATATCCACTTTATGCCGGATACTTATGCGGCAGAAATTGAGTCACTGCCCCTGGCGAGCCACTTGATTCTCTGGCTATCCGCAGCTTTTGTCCTTATCGCTATTATCTGGGCAAATTTCGCGACACTGGATGAAGTCGCCCATGCTGAAGGCCGGGTGATTCCATCGGGCCAGATTCAGGTTGTCCAAAATCTCGAGGGGGGCATCCTGTCAGAGGTTAACATCAGTGCAGGCGATTCTGTCTACGCAGGACAAATACTGCTGCTGCTGGACGACACACGATTTGCCAGCTCATTTCGTGAGGGCACACTATCTGTTCATACACTCCGGGCAAGGGTAGCCAGACTGGAAGCGGAAATTGATGAAATACCGTTCACTTCAATCCCGGGTTTTTCTAAAGAACACCAGGGCATACTTGACGATGAAATCCTTCTGTATACGTCCAGACAGCAGGAACTTGAATCTGCACTCAGTATACTCAGGCAACAGCGAACCCAGTACGAACAGGGTCTGGCAGAACTGAGGGCCGCAAAGAACAAACTGACCCGCAACGCAGTACTGGCGGAAAAAGAACTTGAGATCACAGCACCATTGGTTGAAAGCGGCGCGGTTTCACAGGTCGAACTACTGAGATTACAGGCGGCAGTCAACGATTCCCTTGGACAACTCGAAGAGACAGGCATCGCCATTCCCGGGTCAGAAGCCGCAGTGGCCGAGGCCAACCAGAAGATCGCAGAAAGGAGGCAACAGTTCCGAAGCGCAACCCAAGCCGAATTGAATGAGGCCAAAAGCGAAATCAGCCGCTTGAACATATCCAATGTGGCCCTGGAAGACCGGGTTAATCGAACGACTGTCAAATCCCCGGTAGATGGAACCGTAAACCAGGTGCTGGTTAATACCATTGGCGCCGTCATACAACCGGGAATGGACCTGATTGAAATCGTGCCGTCGAACGAAACGTTGTTAGTTGAAGCCCGCATCCGCCCTTCGGATATCGCATTCATCCATCCCGGCGGGAAAGCGACGGTCAAACTCACCGCCTACGATTTTTCGATCTACGGCGGGCTGGAAGCTGTACTAGAAGTCATCAGTGCTGATTCAATCACCGATGAACGCGGCGAGCATTTCTTCCGGATCAGGGTTCGAACCAGCAAGAACCATCTTGGAACCAGCGAAAACCCGCTGCCCATTATTCCCGGCATGGTGGCGACGGTCGATATAATGACTGGCAAAAAGACCGTCATGGACTACATTCTGAAACCATTGAAGCGTGCCCAGGCAGCCGCCCTCACCGAACGCTAACCCTGGCCAGTTTATATCAGGGCAATTGAGAACGTAGTATAGCTAGCTTCCTTTGAATGCGGGTTTTCGTTTTTCTTTAAACGCCACGCGTCCTTCCTTGTAGTCGTCACTGTCGAAACATGCATTGATCATTATTGATATAGACTCAAGGTCCCGGCTCGAAGGGTCCTTGACCGCTTCGTTAATAGCCGCCTTTGCTGCCTTGACCGTAAGCGGCGCGTTGGCAGTGATCAGCGCGGCGTAATCTCTCACCGCACCTTCAAGCTCATCGATTTCACAAACCCGATTAACCAGGCCCATCTGGAAGGCCTCATCTGCCGCCATAAACCTTGCAGAGAACATAATGTCCTTTGCCCGCGATGAACCAACCAGTTCAGTGAGACGCTTGAGCCCTTCATACTCGTAACCAAGACCCAGCTTCGCAGCCGGTATACCAAAGGTTGAGTCCGGCGTCGCAAAGCGAACATCAGCGCTTAGTGCCGTCGCAAGGCCGCCACCGATGCAAAAACCCTGGATCATTGCAATCAGCGGCTTGTCCAATTTAACCAGCCACCGGTTAGCGCTGGCTGCAACCTTACCGTAGACGTCTTTTTGCGCGGCGCTGCCACGTTTCGAATCAAACTCCGAAATATCAGCACCTGACACAAAAGCTTTGTCACCGGCGCCCTTCATCACCACCACTCTTACCTGGTCATCATGCTGAAAGGCTTCCAGAATAGTCGCGAGGCCCTCCCACATTTCAAGTGAGATCGCGTTACGGCGCTCAGGACTATTGAATGTCACCCAGCCAATTCCATCTTCCACCTGCGCCAACATTTTCTCGGTTTTTAGTTCCATCGTCTGCTCATTCTAAATAGCGCCAGCTTGCCGTAGCCGGTTAATGTCTTCTGCATTGAAACCCATCTCGATCAGGACTTCATCAGTGTGCTCACCGAGAACAGGACCAGGTCGTTCGAAATGATCGCTGATAGGGAAAGTACTCATATTAATTGGTGAGCGAACAAGGTCGAATTCACCTATCTCTTCGCGCCTGGTTGTGCGACGCATCTTGAGTGAACGAACATGCTCATCCTCAAATGCCTCAGCAATATCGTATATTGGCCCACACGGACAACCAGCATCATTGGCAAGCTCCACCAGCTCAGCCGTCATCATGCCGGTCGTGATCCCGTTGATCAATTGCCACAGTTCATGGCGATTCGCGATCCTTCCCCTGGTGTTCCTGAACTTTTCATTCTCGGCGAGTCCCGGCTGTCCTACAGCCGCTGTAAACGCACCAAACATCTTGTTGGTGCTCGCCGCCAGATTGACCATGCCATCTAACGTGTGAAAAACACCCATCGGAGAATTTGTCGGATGGTTGTTGCCCTCTTGACCTGGGACTTCACCAGCCATGGTGTACCTCGCGCCCTGAAAATCCAGTTTGCTTAGCATCGACTCAAGCAGGGAAGTATGGACCCAGCTTCCTTCCCCCGTTTTCTCCCGGTGAAGCAACGCCATCAGTACCCCCTGCCCCAGGAACATACCGGCGGATGTATCACTGATGGCAATACCGACACGCATCGGGCCTTCTCCCGGCTGCCCTGTAACAGACATAAGACCACTCATGCCCTGCACAACCTGGTCAACTCCCGGGCGTTCACTATAAGGACCATCCTGGCCAAACCCGGATACGCTGGCATAAACGATGCCGGGGTTAACCTTTTTTACAGCTTCATAGTCGATACCCAGTCGATATTTCACATCCTTTCGGAAGTTCTCCACCACCACATCGGCCTTCGCCGCCAGTTTTAGAAACAACGCGTGCCCATCAACGGACTTTAGGTTAATCGTCATGCCGCGTTTATTACGGTGGAGGTTCTGTGAATCAGGGCTCAGCCGACCACCGGTGACATCGGTGAGCCCGGCATCAGGTGGTGGTTCAATTCGGATAACGTTTGCGCCCCAGTCTGCAAGCAGCCGGACCGCCGTGGGCCCGGCTCGCGCAATGGTCAGGTCCAGGATAGTGTAGTCAGATAGAGGCAGGGTCATCTGTCCAGAATAGCACGCAACTCCAGTGCAATTTCGCTGATCTTGGCCCGTAACAATAGGGTATTGCTAGGCCCCATTCGTAGCAGCTGCTTCTGAGCCGCACTCAAGGATTCCAGTTTTGGGTCTTCAAACTTATACATGACAACTGGCTGAACAAGGCGAATCTGTCCTGTAATTATCGGGGTCTCAAGTAATCTACCAATCGCCTGGAACATTACATCATCGAAGTTCTGGTTACCGTAACCGAGTTCTGCATAAGCAATCTGAACAAGCGGCCTGAGTAAATGGTAGAACTCAGCCGCCCTTCTAGCGTCAACCGACCCGGCAATTTCAACAAATGGCGTGTACCGGCTATACGATGCATGATCCAGTTCGAAAGTTTTTTCATCTATCTTCCGAACCAGGAACGGCCCTTCAGGTGCCAGTGACCTGATAGGCTCCTTGGCAACTTGCCCTCGAGCAATGTTGTCAGTAAACGCAACAAACTTTCGAATCAGCTGGTTAGGTGCCACCCAGGCGTTAACGCCTTCATGTCTTGACAGGCTAACCGCACCGTCCCTGATCAACTGGTCGCTGTCGTCCAACAATGGCAACACAAAATCTGGCTTTTCCTCTTCCACCGGCACCTCAATAACCGGTGCAGTCGGAGGTTCGGGCTCTGGATCAGGTACCGACTCTGATTTTACAGGTTCCACTACCTTAGGTATTTCTATTTTTTCTACTACCTGCGGCTCAGGTTTACTGGTTGTTACGAAGTAGCCGACCACGCCAACAATCGCTACCAGCACGATGACGAACATGATCACTATCGGTTTATTGTCTCTGTTATCGGCCATCAGCTTTCCTAATCTCGAGGGACCCTATTGTATTCATCATTGTTAATAAAACAGCGAAAAAAGGTCAGTTTTGGGATCTTTCCATTGTATCTTCAGAATACGCCAGACTTTCGCTCTATTTGAACACCACCAACTTAATACCTGGCTAAATAAGCGCTCTTGCCCTGACCAGTTCATGCACCATTAACTGGCCGGCTTCCGCTAACGAGCGCCCGAAGGTGAAAACGCCATCTTCATGCCCACCCATTGAAAATATGCCCGGCGAATCCATATCCATCATCAGCCGCCTTACCTCTTTAGCCATTTCTGGTGTTCCGTAGGCAACCGACTCCTCTGTCACCGAGATACCCAGTTCAACTGAATTCCGCCAGATATCCGGGCTGTGAGCGTGCAGCGCACATGTCACCGATTCATGAACGTCATAAATGGAGGCATGGGATAATGATTCCGAAGATGGCTTAACGACTCCTTTGGCATCAACTGCGTTGCGCTGCAGATCCCAGGTTTCGCAGACCGCATAGTCATCCAGGGTTACGGCATCAAGCTCTCCTGTCTGGGTTCCGGAAATGACAAACCCACCAGCGCAACGCTGCGATATATTGCCGAACCCATAACCGTCATATCGGCCAGGAGTTTGGCCTAATAACCCCAGGTCTTTAAGGACCGTTCGCCACGCAGACAATTCTCCAATGTCGACGCCACCCAGTTTCTCGGTACGGAAAGTCAGGTTAAACTTAATGACACCTTCAGTTTCTGCCATCATTTAACCCTTCATTACTTTGGCGATTGATTCAGTGTAAGGCGGCTTGAGCAGGCCTGCATCAGTAATAATGCCAGTGATCAGTTTATGCGGTGTAACGTCAAAGGCCGGGGACCGGGCAGCAACACCAACCGGTGCGATCGGGTGGCCTGCATACTCTTTAACTTCCGAAGCATCCCGCTCTTCAATCTCAATGTCGTCACCGGAGGTTGTTTCTATATCCACTGTCGACAAGGGCACTGCAACATAAAAAGGGATCGAAAAGTACTGACAAAGAATCGCCAGGTTCATTGTGCCAATCTTGTTGGCAGCATCACCGTTCGCCGCGACCCGGTCTGCCCCCACGATCACCATGTCGACTTTCCCTTCTGACATAATGTGAGCAGCCATGTTGTCTGATATGAGCGTGCAATCCACATCGTTACGATGCAGTTCATACGCGGTCAGTCTTGCGCCCTGCAGCAGCGGCCTTGTTTCATCGACAAACACGTGAACCTTTACACCTTTCTGGTGAGCACGGTAGATAGGCGCGAGTGCCGTACCAAGCTCAGAGACAGCGAGACTCCCAGCGTTGCAATGGGTCAGCAAATTCGGATGAGCCTCTACCAGTGGCAATCCAACATCAGCGATGGCATTGCACGCCACCCTGTCTTCCTCGTGAATTGACTGTGCTTCCTGTAATAAATCAGCAAACAGGCTGGACTCTTTATGACAGCGCCGCTCACAGTCTCGCATCCGGTTTACGGCCCAGGCAAGGTTAACCGCCGTAGGCCTTGCACTGATCAGGTAGTCACATCGCTCATTGAAGTCGGCGCGAATATCCGCGGCATCCTTATTGTGGCTGCCTACCAATAGGCCGTAGGCAGCAGCAATGCCGATTGCAGGTGCGCCACGAACTGTGAGCGCTCTAATGCCATCGAACACCTGTTCAATGGTATCGCAAAGCACAACTTCTTCTCTCTGCGGTAATTTTCGCTGGTCCAGTAAAACGAGTGTATTGTCTCGCCACTCAACGGACCGGGGCATATCTTTCATCAATTTCTCCTCAAGCGACGAAGCATACACGTACCTGCCCCAGCTTTGCAGCACCTCGCCGAATCGCGCACAATGCTGGTTGAATTCTTTGTTTTAGAACACACTTGGTTTAGAACGCACTTGTGGTTTAGAACACAATGGAGACTCCAATGGGAGACCTGGTACTAAGAACTGACGACGACGGGATCGCAATCCTCACGTTGAATCGACCGGATACGCTAAATGCACTTAGCCCAAACCTGTTTATAGAGTTACGAGAGCACTTAGAGACAATCAGTGCCCAATCGGAAGAAACAGGCTGTGTGATTCTTCGCGGTGCAGGGCGATCCTTTTCAGCCGGTAACGACCTGAAGGCGATCCAGTCTGGCGAAACAGCACCCTCTCGTCACTTCCAGGCTGAAACCCTCGAGCTGATTGAAAACCTGCCACAGCCCATCATCGCTTCAGTACAGGGACATTGCTACACCGGTTCACTCGAACTGGCCATCGCCTGTGACCTGTTAATCGCGAGCGACTCCGCCAAGTTTGCAGATACCCATGGGAAATGGGGCATGACACCACTATGGGGCATGAGCCAACGGCTACCCCGCAGGATTGGGCCGATTCGAGCGAAGGAAATGATGTATACCGGCCGGGTAGTAGCAGGCAGCGAGGCTGTCGCAATAGGCCTTGCCAATGAATGCGTCGCTGACGATGCGCTAATCGACCGCACGATCGAAATTGCGCGACAGATTGTAGGCAACTCCTGGCACACCCTTCGCGCTGACAAGATGCTGGTGAACAAAGGCATGAATCTGCCCCTGGGTGAAGGCCTGGTCTTTGAACGCGAAAACAGCCCCGGCGCAGACAAGTCGATGCAGGAACGTATCAAGGATTTCGGCAAGAGTAAACGGTGAAACCTTTGTGATTTTGGCTATAAGACAACTTTCTTTAAACCCAATGACTCGACAAAATTCACTGATGTTGGATTTTTCATGGCCGGCGACCCAAACGGAGAATACCCCAAAAGAGGTGGCGCACTGATTGCCGGCATGCGAGAACCGTTAAGGATTGTTCACTCAGATAAGGGCCAGGCGGTACTGACATCGTCTACGTGACGGGATCAATAGGACAGATCAGCCCTACTTCATCCTCGATCAATTGCGCCGCCGCCAGGCATAGGTCCTCACGCCAGCGATCAGCGTAGATCTGGACTCCCAGTGGCAAGCCGTCATGCACACCCATTGGAACCGCTACCGCCGGGATACCCAGTAGATTACCCGGCGTAATAAATGCCAGCCGGCTCAGCGTTGTATCAGCGCCCGTGTGTGGGTCAAGGTCAGCATCGTGGAGGAATTGAACATCGCTCCATACCGGACCGACAACCAGAGGATACCGCTGGTTAAACGCAGACCAGTCCCTGCACAATCGATCACGCTCCATATGAACAACTGTATTAGGCATTGCTGAAGAGGGAAAACGTTCTATCAACTCATTTAACAGGCCAACGGCACCTTCAGTCATCATCGGACTGATGGACGACACCGTTTCTTCAATATCCCGAGTCAGCAATTGCGCCCACACTTCATTTACACGAGCGAGCTCAGGTGGCTGGCATTCTTCCACGTGCCAACCGGCAGCTTCGAGAATCTCTCCCGCACGACGAATCGCAGCAACAAATGCCGGCGGCATTTTGATGCCTTCAATTTCAGTCACCAGTGCGACGTTACGGTTTTCTGGTGCTGGGCCTTCAAGAGGCGCGGTGACACTCGTCGGGTCACGAACATCTCGACCCGAAAGGAACTCAAGTGCGAGTTTAATGTCCTTCACTGACCTGGCCATCGGGCCTTCCGCAACCATCAGTGAATAGGCAATGGGCTGGGAAATCGGTTCAATGGAAGAAGCCCAGGGGATGCGACCAGTCGTCGCCTTGATAGAAGTAATACCGCTGCAAAAAGCGGGGTTACGCAAAGAGCCACCGATATCATTGCCCAGACCAATGGGTGACATGCCCGTCGCCAGCGCTACGCCTTCACCTCCACTGCTTCCACCAGCAGTCCGCATTGAGTCCCAGGGATTGCGGGTAAGACCATGCAACGGGTTATCGGTGTGAATGCGCAAGCCAAATTCCGGCAGGTTTGTCCTCGCCAGGGGTATCGCACCTGCCAGCTTCATCCGCTCAACTACAGGCGCATCCTGGAACGGCATTGCATCAGCCATCGCAGGAACACCCTGGGTCGTGGGAGAGCCGACACAATCAATATTTTCTTTGATGGTGAAAGGTACACCATGCAGCGGACCTGATGCAGGAGAAGCATCAGCCTGGTCAGCCGCATCGAGTGCTGAATCTGCCAGCACTCGAGTTACGGCATTCACCGCCGGGTTAACGGCCTCTATCCGGTTGAGGTGGGATTCAACAACCTCCCGGCTGGAAACATCTTTCTTGCGCATGAGTTCCGCCAGTTCAGTTGCGCTATGTCGCCACAGTTCGTCAGACATTCAATTCCCTATCACTTAGACCCAATTATCAGGCGCGAAGCTCCGCAATCATCCCAACGCGCTCTTCCGCATCTACAAAATTAAACCCACCGCTAGTGCGGTCAGTAAAATCGCCATATCGTGATTTGATTTCGGCAACGAGACTTGAAGGCTCACCCATCACACCCATAACGTTCAGGATGTCATCAGTAATCATTTCACCCATCTCAGCCCACCGGCCTTCCTTGGATAACTTGTTCAGCTCAAACTGCATGTCGCCCCAGCCATGCACACCCAGAACATTCTTGTATGCGGGTGTGGAACCGTAAAAAGCAATGCGATTCTTGGCTTCCAGTTTCACTTTCTCGAAAGTTTCTTCGTCCTTTCCGGAAACAATGAACGGGGTATAAGCGATTTCGAAATCTTCACGTGATCGACCAGACTTGGCCAGACCGCGTTCAATCGCCGGTAGCGTCACCTCACGAATGTACTTCTCGTTGCTGAATGGATGAATGATTAACCCATCGGCAACTTCACCCGCAACCTCAGTCATGATGGGACCAACGGCCGCCAGGGTCACTTTAGGTGCACCGTATTCCTTATCTTCCGGGGTAAACGCTGGCGTCATCAGAGTGTGGTTGTAATACTTGCCTTCAAACCTGAGTGGCTCGCCTTCGTACCAGTTTGCCCAGATCGCACGCATTGCCTGAACCAATTCTTTCATCTGTGGTGCAGGTGCGCCCCATGGCATGCTAAATCGCTTGGTAATATGTGGCCGAATCTGGGAACCCAGGCCCATCACCATACGTCCTTTTGAGTATGCGTTCAGGTCGTGTCCAAGATTAGCGAGGATCATCGGGCTTCGTGCGAATGCGACGGCAATCCCGGTGCCTACTTCGATTTTTTCACTATGTTCCGCAGCCAGCAGTAGCGGCATAAAGGGGTCATGATTCATCTCGGCCGTGCCAACACGGTCGAAGCCCTGCGCTTCCATCTTCCTTACGTGATCGGGAATCAAGCGCCAGTCCGGCGTTAAGTGTCCATCAATCTTCATTGAGTTGTCCTTATTTTGTGGAGAGTTTTGGTATAGAGAGTAGTGATTTTGAAAGATTCGACAGGAAAGATATCACGGATCATCGCCTATATTCTCTAGTCAGCTGCATTCGTGTAGTGAATCCTGGCTTCGGAATCAGGTTTCTAGCTGGCCGATTTTCTGTGGCTGGAATCGTCATCCGTTGAAGAAGCCGGTTCAAGCTCTGCCACAAAGTCCGAGTGCTGCAACAGAGCATACTGGTAGGCCTCAATCAGCGCATTCCAGCTTGCCTTGATCAGGTCCACATTGACCCCAATTGTGCCAAACATCTCGCCCTGGAAACTGTGTTCTAGATAGACCCGCACCTTTGCTGCGGTCTCTTCAGTGCTGTTAACCACCTTAACGCTGAAATCAGTGAGGTGCAGGTCTTTGATAACCGGGAATTTCTCGATCAGCGTTTTCTGCAATGCACGATTGAGCGCATCAACAGGACCTATACCCTCTGCTGCGCAAAGCTCGACGTGATCATCTATGCCAATTTTGACACTGGCCTCTATCAGACCATCTGAATCTGAGTGCACTTCGTTACTCGGTGAGTAAATTCGATAGTAAATCGGGTCAAAGGGTGGATTGTACTTTCCAATGTGACGTCGAACGATCAGGTCGAAACTGCCATCGGCATTCTCAAAAGAATAACCGGAATGTTCCTTGTCCTGTATCTCATTAAGGATGTTCTTAACCGCATTACCCTCTTCCAGTTCGGGATAGCGATTTGACAGTTTGGCTTTCAGGTTCGAACCGCCCGCCAGCTCGCTGATCAGGATCTTTCGTGAATTACCGACCAGCGCTGGATCTATGTGTTCATAGGTATCCGGGTTTCGTTGTACGGCGCTAACATGGACGCCCCCTTTATGGGCAAAAGCACTGGGGCCAACAAATGGCTGGCCGCTGGGTCCTTTAATCCCTAGATATTCCCAGACTTTCCGAGACAAATTTGTCAGGCCACGTATGCGCCCTTCGGGCAGGCATTCGTATCCAAGTTTCAGCTCAAGGTTGCCCAGGATCGATGTCAGGTCCACGTTGCCACACCGTTCACCAATCCCATTGATCGTCCCGTGCACCTGGACAACACCTTCTTCAATGGCACGCAGGGTGTTGGCTACCGCAAGACCGCCGTCGTTGTGAACATGGATGCCAAGCTTGATCCCGGGGATCTCTTTTCGCAGTTCCCTGACCGCATTTCCAACCTCGTGGGGCATTACCCCGCCGTTGGTATCACATAGGATGAGTCTTTCTGCGCCGCCATCCACAGCCGCTTGAACACACGCCAACGCGTAACCTGGGTCACTCTTAAAACCGTCAAAGAAATGCTCAGCATCGAAGAACACCGGATTGCCGGTTGAGTCCTTCAGGTGGGCCACTGAATTGCAGATCAGCTCGAGATTTCGATCCGGAGAAATTCGTAGCGCCTGGTCAACGTGCAGATCCCAGGCTTTACCAAAGATACAGGTGACGTCTGCCTTGGCCGCAATCAGTTTTTGCAGGAACAAATCATCCGCGGGCAGTGAATCAGCGCGATGGGTAGAACCAAACGCAACGATCTTAAGATGCTTCAATTCCAGGTCGCGGACCTTTTGAAAATACTCATCATCCTTCGGATTGGAGCCAGGCCAGCCACCTTCAACGAAATCCACACCAACGGCGTCCAACTCCAGGGTAATGTCCAGCTTGTCGCCAAGGGACAGGTTTACCCCCTCTCCCTGGTTACCATCCCGGAGAGTCGTATCGTAGATTTCGATCTTTTTCCCGGCCATGTTCAGCTCCCCTTAGGCGTAACCCAGCTTCTTCGCCGTGCTGTGTATTTCAGTCTTGGCACTTAGCAGGTTATCGAGTGGGTCAAAGGTAGACGTAAGAAATGCTTCACGCGTCGATTCTTTCATTTGTATCGGATAAATCGCGTTCGCACAGATGACCTGCATCCCTTCAAGGTCAATGATGATCTCTGACTCAGGATGTTTTTCAACATCGGCGGTAAGCTTGACCCGATTCGCTTCATCCATCACCACACAGGGAATCCCGAGTGTTGTGCAGTTACCATGAAAAATCTCGGCGAAGGATCCTGCAATGACTGCTTTCAACCCGAACTTCTGGATCGCCTGTGGCGCGTGTTCTCGGCTGGAGCCGCAACCAAAGTTATCGTCGGATATCAGGATCTCTGCGCCCTTGTGCTGAGGTGCATCCAGCACATGATCTTTGGATGTACCGTCTGACTCAAAGCGCACGTCATAGAAAAGTGATGGACCAAGCTCATCAAAAGTCACGCATTTCAGGTATCGCGCAGGAATAATTCGGTCTGTATCGATGTCGTTTCCTTGGATGTAAACCCCCTTACCCGCCAGTTTGGAAAGGCTCATGATGTTTCCTCCGTCAGGTTAAACACTTCGCGTGCGTCGGCGACACTCCCCTCGATAGCCGCGGCTGCGACCATTATCGGGCTCATCAGGATTGTTCTGCCAGTTGAAGACCCCTGCCGCCCTATAAAGTTTCGGTTTGAACTGGAGGCGCAGATTTCATCACCCACCAGCTTATCCGGGTTCATGGCCAGGCACATGGAACAGCCTGGCTTACGCCATTCGAATCCGGCGGCTTCAAATATTTCGTGCAGGCCTATAGCCCGAGCGTCTTTGTCGACCTTCTCGGAACCAGGCACTGCTATCGCCCTGACATTACCGGCAACCGTTTTACCTTCAATCACTTTCGCTACTGCCTGGAAGTCACTCAGGCGACCATTGGTACAACTACCAATGAAGGCAACGTCAATTTTTGTACCTTTGATCGGCGCACCCGCCTCCAGTTTCATGTAGCCAAGTGCGTCATTGATCAGGTTCTTGTCCAGACCTTCCACCTTATCTGGCGAAGGCACGAGCTCTTCGATGGAAATAGCCTGCGCCGGGGTCACGCCCCATGTCACTGTCGGCTTAATGTCTGCAGCGCTAATCAGGACTTCGTCGTCATAACTAGCCTCTAAGTCGCTGGCATAGGCGCGCCATTTTTCACACGCCTCGTCGAAATCTGCGGGCACCCTTTCACGGCCTTTCAGGAATTCAAACGTGGTTTCATCCGGGTTGATGTAGCCGCACCGGGCGCCACCCTCAATGCTCATATTACAGACAGTCATCCGCTCTTCCATGGTCATGGCGTCAATCACCGACCCGCCATACTCGTAGGCATAACCGACGCCACCGTTCACCCCCAGAATACGAATGATGTGCAGGATGACGTCTTTTGCCGTCACACCTACCGACAGCTCACCATCGACTTTGATTCGTCTGACTTTCAGCGGATCCATCGCCAGCGTCTGACTGGCCAGCACGTCACGAACCTGGCTGGTACCAATCCCGAGTGCGACACACCCGAAAGCACCATGAGTTGCCGTGTGGCTATCGCCGCAACAGATGGTCATTCCCGGCTGGGTTAACCCAAGTTCCGGACCCACCACATGGACAATTCCCTGAGAGCCTGACTCTGGCGCGAAAAATTCAATGCCATGCTCACTGCTCGCATCGCTGAGCACCTGGATCATTTTTTCGGCCATATCGTCAGCCAACGGCCTGGATTGGCTATCCGTAGGAATAATGTGATCGACCGTCGCATAGGTCCGTTTGGGATAGGCGACGTTAAGCCCCTTGTCCTTCAACATGCCAAAAGCCTGCGGACTGGTCACCTCATGGATCAGGTGCAACGCCATAAACACCTGGAACTGGCCGTTGTCTAATTGTCTGATGACGTGGTCATCCCATACTTTCTGGAAGAGATTCTTGCCCAATATTTACTCCAAAGGTCGTTTTCGATCAGAAAAAGGCGGCAAGTTTAGCATGAAAAGTGCAGCGCACTATCGCATTTTGGAATGCTTGTGATTCCGGAAACACTATAAAAAATAGATGTTTAGGTGCCTTTCTTGCTTGCTAGCTCAACTATTCGGTTGGCAAACTTGGAGTTCGGCAGCACCTCATAGAAGAACTGGCTAGTTCTAGCGCCAGTGACCACTGCGTCGTCCTTCCAGCGACCCACCCTACCTTGGCGGACCACTATATCCCGCTGCTTTCCTGCCACATCGGGATACTGGCCGGCATAGAAGTTCTCTTCAACGACACCTGATTTAGCCTTCAGATTGCGAAAATGAACCTCGGACTGCAATTTTTCGAAGGCGGCGTCATCAATAACAATGCCGTTAACGTTATATCGAAGAACTGTCTGTCCCTTCTCACCTTTGACCCCGTCATTATCATCTAACAGGTAGGCATCAACATTGAAATTTCCAGAATCGTGGTCTTCCCGTAGCCTCCAGGAACATGATGCGAAGCGATCCGCATCGCCAATAGCGGAAGAAATCATGATCGGACGATTGTCATCAAACAGGAATAGCGGCCGGTCATTTAAATAACAAATGCCTATACCGATCTCCAGCGTTGGTAAGTCCGTCTGTTTCGAATCGGCATTCTTCGAGGTCACAATATCTATCACTTCCTTCGCCATGCCGCACGCCCGGGAGACGCTGAACCATTCATCCGGTGCATTGTTGTATTCATAAACGCCAAGAATGACAGCATCCCCCTCAATGAATACTTTGACGGCACCGTAAGCGGCCAACCGCTCGGTGATCGGATCGAAAAAACGAAGTGAAAAATAGGATGCAGGGTTAAGCCCCCGTTTTGTCAGCTCTGCGGTGACCTTTGTTGACCCTCTCACATCTGCTTTGAGAATCGTGTGATGGATAACTTCGGGCTTCTCGTCCGAACCAATATTTTTGACTTCCGCACTGCTAAGCAGACGGTAAAGATTACCACCGGCCTTAGCTAACTGGATTTTCTGGGGTTCCGTTATCACTGATAGCCGGTTAAACATTCGATGCGCAAACCGGTAGTACTTTAAGTGCAGACGGTATCGACAATAGTCGGTCAGCAATCTGACCGTCAGGCCATCTTCAGATTCCCGCATCATCCTGTCGAACTCGGCTTTGCATTCCTCAAGCTTCGCCTGAAGTGCCAGGCCACCTTCTGCGGTGCCAGCAACGAGATCATGGACCTGTTCTGATTCGACACCAGACACAAACCCAAGAATATCCTCAAGCTCGATCAGATCAAGATCTGCCTGTGTCACTTTATCACGCAGTGCGTAGCTCACCAGCAAACGCCGAACGGCTTTGTTGTCGCCTACCGCTTTGCGTAAACCCTGGGCGATTTTATGAAGTTTCTTGATGTCACCTTTTAGCCCCCAACCAGCGGAGAACCCCAGGCCTTCCTGGCTAAGGTGGCGTTCGTGAACTTTCTCGTCAAACAGCAACCGGGCATTATCGGGATGTTCCAGCCAGCTCAAGCTTTCCTCGACGATTTCTTTCTGGTCTTCTGATGGCCCAAGCACGGTTTGCGACGCAAACAGTCCGCCCAGTTCGTCATAAACCTCTGACTGGACAGATCTGAGCTTTGCATCATTGCGCAGTGGGGCGAATACCTGGCTTGCAAACGCTTTCCTGAATCCCGCTTCCAGAGCATCGTTCAATTTCTCAAACTCAGCGCCATTGCCTGGCCAAATCGCGTAATAGTCCAGCAAGAGCAAGGGGTCTTTGGGTGTCCTTGCGTACAGGAGGGGATTGCAGAGGACGCTAGCAGCTTCCATAAAATCGCCAACGACCTGTTCTCGTAACGGCTTTAACTGATTGTTTTCTTCACGCTTAAACTGCCTTAAGAACAACCGGACGATTCGAAACTGGAACTCGTTAGCGTGCTTCCTGAACCAGGTCATTTTTTCCTGGGTGACCAGCAGCGACCTTGAACCTGAATATTTCTGTTGGCCTAAAGTCTCTTCAAGCTTCTCGCCGTAGGCAGCCAGAGCACCAAGGACTTCCTGGATTACAAACTTCACGATGCCAAACTGCAGGATGCTGACTTGCTCTGGCTTAAGGTCCGTCTTGCATCGATGCAACGTCACCTTCATCAGATCGGTATAGGCCTCCCTGACTTCCTGCATTATTTCAGCATTGCCCGAAATCATCGGCTTACCGGCGATCAACAGTTTCATGTTTTGTTCTACGGCTTCCCTGACCAGCCGCGTAAACGCTGGAGAAATCTCTACATCCACATGATAGTTATCGATACCCCTATCGACCACAGAGCAATCCAGGCTGATATCCGGCGGATTCTCAATCTGTGAAACGATGTCTTCAATGGACGTGACTGCAGTCGGCACGATTAATCCCCTTCGGTTATCAAGTACCCTTTATACGCACAACCTGACGCTGGCGACCCCAGGTTCCGGGTAACTCCTCAAAAACACCTGCTATCCAGGTGCCGCATGTTTTACAGCACAACTGACTGTCGAGCTTCCATTCACCGAGTTGATACCAATCCCGCTCAATCAATCTAGCCGCACAATTGGGGCAATAAGTTGAACCACCTGGACTATCATGGATATTGCCTGTGTAAACGTAATGCAACCCGGCCGAAATCGCAATGCTACGGGCCCTTGAGAGCGTCTCAACAGAAGTATTGGGGTGACTAAGCATCCTGTAATCAGGATGGAACGCTGAAAAGTGAAGCGGCACGTCAGCACCCAGGTTTTCGACGATCCACTGCGTCATCGCTTCCAGCTCGCCACTGGAGTCATTTTCACCCGGAATCAGCAGTGTTGTGATCTCTAGCCAAACACTGGTTTCATGTTTCAGGTACTTCAGTGTTTCCAGCACCGGCGCCAGGTGTCCGCCGCAGATTTTGTGATAGAAACCTTCATTGAATGCTTTTAAATCGACATTGGCGGCATCCATATGCTCGAAGAATTTCGCTCGTGGCTCCGGGCAAACATAACCCGCTGTCACTGCCACTGATTTGATCTGCTTCTCGCGGGCGGCAAGCGCCGCGTCAACCGCATACTCCAGGAAAATCACAGGATCATTATAGGTGAAAGCGATACTCTTACAGCCCGTTTCCTCGGCCACCTCTGCCAGTTTCCTGGGTGAGGCTTCATCGGCCAGCTTGTCCATCTCGCGAGACTTGCTCATGTCCCAGTTTTGGCAAAACTTGCAGGCGAGATTGCAGCCGGCGGTGCCAAAAGACAGTACCGGAGTGCCTGGCAGGAAATGATTCAGGGGCTTCTTTTCGATCGGATCGATGCAAAAACCACTCGATCGGCCATAAGTGTTAAGGACAATCTGGTCATTCTCGCAGGCCCGGACAAAACAAAGCCCCTGCTGGCCATTCCTGAGTTTGCAAAACCGCGGGCAGACCTCACACTGCACCCTGCCATCATCCAGCTTGCGCCAATTATCAGGTTTAGGCTTTTTCGCCCAATCCCAGGTAGTTATTTGAGACAATTGGTTTCATCCTCTATTGAAATTACAATGCCCATAACAGGTCCAGGTATGCCCAATGACAACTGTTCGTGAACCAGCCGTTGCAGGTACATTCTACCCGAATGACGCCGCAACGCTCAGCGCTCTGATCAGCACCTATTTAGAGGGAGACGCGGGGCTGGACTGCCCTAAAGCCATCACCGGATATATTTATTCGGGCGCCATTGCAGGTGAGGTTTACAGAAAACTGGGTAGCGCTCACGACAGGATCAAACGCGTCGTGTTACTGGGCCCATCACACCGAGTTGCCTTCAAAGGCATGGCCGTCCCCTTAAGCACCAGTTTTCGAACACCGCTGGGAGATATCCCCATCGACAGTGAATGCATCCAACAAATTGTTGGCGGCGCTTCTGTTGGATTCCTTGACGAAGCCCACCGCGAAGAGCACAGCCTGGAGGTTCACCTACCATTCCTGCAACACGTACTGGATGACTTTACACTGGTACCTATCGTGGTCGGTGATGCCAGCAAAGAAGCCGTGGCCGCGGTGCTGGAAAAGCTCTGGGGCGGTGATGAAACCCTCATCGTGATAAGCAGTGACCTGAGCCACTTTGAAGCCTACGACACGGCGAACTCGATAGACGCGAACACGACCAGAAAGATCATGACGCTGGACGCAACACTGAAGGGTGATGAAGCCTGCGGTTGCACACCGGTGAATGGACTGCTGCACTATATAAAGACACACCATATAAAGACACACCGCCTGGCTATAGAGACTGTCAACGTCAAAAATTCAGGCGACACAGCGGGCAACAAAGGTCGTGTCGTCGGCTACGGGGCCTGGCAGGTGACAGAAGAATCAAAACAGAACATCGACACATGGACGCTCGCAGATAAACAAACGCTGCTTCAGCTAGCGAGGGAAGCCATCCGCAACCCACTGGAGGGTGGAAAAAATTTCAATATTGACCTGAACCTATTTCCAGAAAGATTAAAGAAAGAACGAGCCACATTTGTCACTCTGAACATGGCTGGAAAGCTACGTGGATGTATCGGTTCACTGCAAGCACACCGTCCTCTAGTGCTTGACGTTGCCAAAAATGCCCAGGCCGCAGCCTTTCAGGACCCCAGATTCAGCGGTCTCAGCCATGAAGAGTACCAACAGATAGACATCCATATTTCAATCCTGAGCCAACTGCGACGTTTGCCTGCTTCATCGCTAGAGGATCTTGCGGGCAAATTACGGCCGGGCGTGGATGGCCTGATTATCAAGGAGGGATCACGCCAGGCGACTTACCTGCCATCCGTGTGGCAACAGATCCGTGATCCCAGACAATTCGTCACCGAGCTAAGGGCAAAAGCCGGGCTCGACTCACTAGGCTGGCAGAACACAGAAGTTTTCACCTATACCACTGAAGAATTCTATTGAACCTGACAACACCAATTCCGCTGTCCTTCGAGACAGAACGCTTCCTGATTCGCCGTTACTCAATCTTCGACGAAAAGGTGTTGTTCCACGCCGCCAGAGAATCCATCGCGGAAGTCTTCGAATTCCTGCCCTGGTGCCACCCTGACTACCAAATGAACGATGCCTCTGAGTGGCTAGACTCCATCCAACCCAATTGGAAGAACGGCTCCGCCTATAGCTTCGGTATCTTCAGCAAGGATGGGACCGAGTTTCACGGCGGTTGTAGCGTCAACCAGATCGATGAACACCCGATCGCAAACCTTGGCTACTGGATCAAAACTCCAAGCACGGGCAAAGGTATCGCCACAGAAGCCACAATCGGCCTCGCCCGTTTCTGCACCGAAAAAATGGGCCTGCAAAGAATAGAAATCGTCATGTCCGTCCAAAACGGCGCCAGCAAGGCCGTCGCTGAAGCCTCCGGCGCCCAATTCGAAGGCCGCGCAAGAAACCGCCTGCTGCTCCACGGCAAACGCCACGACGCCTTCATCTACTCAATCACCCCCGCAGACTATAAACAAGGGCTACCCCCTAAACCTGACCAACCCAAACCTCCAACCGCGACGTAAGAAACACCAAATAGAGCTAATCCGGCGCAATTTGCTAGAATAGCGCCCTTTGCCACACCACCAATTCCAAAAGGACAAGTCACCCATGACTAATGTAGAACCCACACAAGCAGACATGCAGGCAGTCCTCGACCGCCAAAAGAAGGCATACATCTCAGAAGGCGCTGTTTCCGCGGAAACCAGAATTGACCGAATTGACCGGGCTATCGACATACTGAAAACCCACGGAACAAAACTGACACCGTTCCCTGGACCAGTCCAAGATGACTGACATAGATGGATCCATTGGCCCGCTTGAGTCATCAAAAAAGCAGCTCCGAAAATGGATGCGCCCTGAAAAGCGTAAAAGCATGTTCCCGCTAGGGATTTTTGGCGCACGCTCACGAATCGAATACCAGCCATTGGGCGTCGTCGGCTGCATCAGCCCCTGGAACTTTCCCGTACAGCTGACCTTCGCACCGCTTGCTGGCGTTTTCGCAGCAGGCAACCGCACCATGATAAAACCGTCGGAATTTACAGTCCAGACCTCTGAACTGATGAAGGAATTGTTCGCAGCAGCTTTTGATGAAGAAGAAGTCGCAGTCTTCACCGGCGGCCCTGATGTTGGCGGCGCCTTTTCAAGATTACCTTTTGATCACCTGCTGTTCACCGGCGCAACTTCGATTGCCAAACACGTCATGAAAGCTGCAGCGGAAAATCTGGTTCCTGTCACCCTTGAACTGGGTGGCAAGTCTCCCGTCATCATCGGAAAATCTGCCAACCTGAAACTGGCGGCTACAAATATCATGGCGGGCAAGACCATGAACGCCGGCCAGATCTGCCTTGCGCCAGACTATGTCATCCTGCCTGAAGAAAGCCGAGATGAATTCGTGGAGCATGCAAAGAACTCCGTTGCCAAAATGTTCCCCAACATCATAGACAACCCTGACTACACCAGCATCGTTAACGAACGTCATTTTGACCGCCTGAACAGCTACCTGGACGACGCCAAAGAAAAAGGTGCCAACGTAGTTGAGATTAACCCGGCAAGCGAGGACTTCTCTCAGCAGGAACACCACCGCATCCCACCGATGCTCGTCCTGGACCCAACGGACGATATGAAAGTCATGCAGGATGAGATCTTTGGCCCGATCCTCCCAATCAAGCAGTACAAAGATATCGAAGAAACACTGGACTACGTGAACAGCAAAGATCGTCCGTTAGGCCTCTACTACTTCGGCCAGGATAGCGCTGAGGAACGTGAAGTGCTGACACGGACGACATCTGGCGGTGTCACCGTCAACGATGTGATCATGCACATTGCACAGGAAGACCTGCCTTTTGGTGGCGTCGGCCCTAGCGGCATGGGCTCCTATCACGGTTTCGATGGCTTCAGGAATTTCAGCCATGCCAAAGCCATCTACACCCAATCCAACACGGTTTCAAAACTCGCAGCCGCGATGCGACCGCCGTACAAGAAGGCTTCTTGAGCGCCTCAATACCAGTGGCCAATCCTGGTCACTGGTCATTTCGACAATATCCCCAAATTTGCCGAACTTCAGATGGCCCTTTCAGTGAATGGCTGTAGCGCGGATCATAGGTCGGGTCCCGCTTATTAAGCCACATTTCTCTGTCGCCTTTCGCTCAAGGAGCATAGTTTCACTGAATAAGAAGACTGGCAGAGGTAGGTCGTATCTCTAACCCACCCGGACACAGGTGATTCCAGTACCGAAGAGTATCGCGGAGATGACCAACGAGGCTGCCGTACATCTCACCAATTCCGCCCTAAGCTCCGAGTGAACCAATCAACATAATCAGTTGCCAGCTTTCGGTTGCACCACTAAAATTTATATCTAAATCACCTAAATCAGGTCAGATTGAGAAATGGTTTCAAAAGTACCGTCTACTAATATAGATGCTGAAATGAATATTGACCGCCTGCAGGATGCTGAACTCTTGTCTGGAATATTTCCCCCTGCATTTCAGCGTCGTAGCATATATTTTATTTCAAGCTTTGCATTCATAGCCTTGCTTCTTGGTTTTGCGTATTCAAGCGCGAATACCGGAATCAAACTGTTGGAGGGCATAGCCTTCTTATTCGGCTCAATTTTATTTTTCGTCTCAGCGCTGATTGCCCGGTCTGGTGGGTCCGCTCAAGTCGCCGCGAGCTTGCTGATAACAGCGGCTATGGCTGTCACTCTAGTCCCGGCCTACTACGGATCCGGTATATTTTCTGCATATTGTATCTGGTTTCTATTACTTCCCATGATGGGAGGGCTATTACTTGGCCCAAGGGTTGCTCTTCTTGCCGGTGTCCTGGGGATTGTTTCTTTAGCGGGGCTGGCATATGAAGGTGGTTATCCGCCTTCATCAACGGCGCCATTGGCCGCGCAGCAGGATGTGTTGATGCACACATTCAATTTGATACTGGGGGTGGTATTTTGCTCGGGAATAGCCATCCTCGTAGTTACTTTGATGCGTCGATCTTCCTTGAAGTTAATTCTATCTCGAGATATTGCCATTGAAAAAAGTGAAGAACTTTCCAGCGCACTGCAAGCCCTTGAGTCTGCACAGAAAACAATGATTGCGGTGATCGACAGCTCGTTTGACGCTATTGCACTGCTGGATAACGAGGGACGTATTCAAGAGTGGAATTCGCGAGCGAGCAAGATGTTTGGCTTAAGCCATGAGGAAGCCATGAATGAGCCGATGCCGCGGTTTCTGTTAAATGAAGAACACGCAGAACGCTTTTATGCAGAGGGAGTATTTGACGCAGCACCCCTCAGCGATGAACTGATTGAATTGACCGGGCACTCGAAAGCGAAAGGCAGGATTGATCTAGAAGGCTTCATTACAGCTATAAGAATCGACCAGATGGAACAGTGGGTAGTTTTCCTGCGCGATGTTACCCTGAGTAAAAGTATTGTCGACGCCATCGACAATCAGCGAATTGTCGGTTCATCGGTATTAGATGGACTGCCGATTAGTGTCTCTTTGGAAAGCCGAATACAGGACCATGTCCTTCAGAATGAAGCCTATCGAACCCTGGAAGATCAGGGTTTTACCGAGCTTGGCTCCGGTACAGAAACTGAACGGAGAGAAACCGCCTGGGAAGAGGGGGCATCGGGCCCCTGGGACCTGGTTCTTTCCAATGAGGAAGAAACACGCACTTTCATCGGTGCGATGCGAATCATCGAACCGGACATCCCCGATCAGGAAAGATACTTACTAAGGTGCCTGGTTGATGTAACCGAGTTGAAGGCGCAGGAAAAACAATTGCGCGAAGCGCTGGCATCCAAAGATGCTTTCGTGTCCGCAATTACCCATGAGCTACGCACTCCGCTGCACAGTATTGTTGCTTGCCTTGATCTAATAAACACCACCCAGAGACCAGATGACATTGATACACGCCAATATGTATCAGTTGCAAAGTCATCATCTGAAACTCTTCTGTCGTTAATTAACGAGCTGCTTGATTTTCAAAAAACATTAGACCGAGAACTACAGTTGGTCAACGACCCCTTTCAGTTCTTCGCTCTTTTTCAGCAAAGTAGCGATATGAGTCATATTTTGTTCGAAGGAACCGCGATCAATTTCAAGGCGGAATTTAAAGGCGATGAGCAGTTAAGGTTGGTCGGTGATGCTCGCCGTATAACGCAGGTTATAACCAATATTGTCGGCAATGCCCGGAAATTCACCAAACAAGGTGAAGTTTCAATGGTAGTAGACTGCCAGCCCCATTCGTCAGGCGGTTTCGTCTTGCGATTCAAAATAACCGATAGTGGCATTGGTATGGACCAGAAGACCTTGTCTCACCTGGGCGAATCGTTTTTTCAGGGCGCCACTGGCTTCAGTCGAGAATTCGGTGGCACCGGCCTGGGCCTCAGCATTGTCAAACAGATTCTGTTCGCCATGAATTCAAAGCTGGTGGTGGCAAGCACATTGGGCGTGGGTAGTAGCGTCAGTTTTGAACTGAGATTACCCGAAGCCAATTCTGCGGAAACAGAAATGGAGGCAATAGAACCAGGCACCCTCCCCCTTCCTTCAATACTAGACCCGGAGTTGGATTATCGTCGTAGTGGCTCACTGAAAGTACTGTATGTAGAAGATACCGATATGAATCGATTGGTCATGAAAGCCATGATGAACAAGTTCGCAGCGGAGCTAACAATGGCAGAATCTGCCGTGGAAGGCCTGAAGCTGGCTCGAGAAAACCGATTTGATTTGATTATTACCGACATTCAAATGCCCCTTCATACCGGTATTGAACTTCGCCAATGGATGGCTGATGACGATGAAATCCACGCACCCAACATCATCGCATTCACGGCAAATGCGGAAACGGCCAAATTAAAAGAGTACATTGACATTGGATTTAATGATGTTATTACCAAGCCGCTGACATTAGCTAAACTCGGCAGTTTTTTGAAACCATATCTGGACGCCTTGTAATCACCTAAGTGCACGCCCGTCTCTGCGCAACAGTCACCGCCGCCGCTGTTATAGCCGCCTCTGTTATAGCCGCCTCTGTTATAAATGTAATCAGTAAAGCAAAAGCAGGAACCTACATCACCAATGTTTATGCAATGGAACCTTGGATGACAGGGATAGAGGCCAGCCGCGCTTACGACGTCTGTCGCGAGCGCGCTGGTATCATGTATACCCTGGCCTTGAACGGCGCACCAGAGGACGATAATCATTGAGCCCTCCGATGATCAGGCTCTATCTGCCAGTAAATTCAGGCTTACGCTTCTCGAGGAATGATTGAACACCTTCCTTGAAGTCTTCGCTCTGGAACATACCGGTCAGATGAACCA
>LWDU01033403.1_pt1 | contig 29625 bp, 13 predicted proteins | sample 727161 | NCBI WGS metagenome assembly LWDU01 (sample SAMN04566230, study PRJNA314399) | hydrothermal vent metagenome | isolation source: deep sea hydrothermal plume seawater | place: Mexico: Gulf of California, Guaymas Basin | collected 2004-07-11
AACGTTTAACTGTTCGTACTTCCAGGGAATCAAATAGCCGTTGAGTTCCCTGCCCACGAGCCAGTCGTCCATAAAAGTCTTGTGTTGTTTGTGCAGTAGGTGTGGCTTGATTACTTCGTCGAAAAACTTTCGGTCTTTGTTATAGAGAAAGAAACTAAGTTCATGGCACGCATATTTTGAATATAGCTCTCTCTTCTTGTCATCATCATAACTCGGCCACTTCATGACAAATCCGAATTCCTGCAACGCAGTATTTGCCTGTAAAGTACCGTAAAGCTGATAAATCGAAGAAAGGCTGTCATAGGTCTTAAAGCGACTCGCAGACACATCGTCTATTACAAACTCTTGATTCCCAGCTACTAGGCTCACCTGTTTTTGCTGCAAAAAGTGACTTGCGTTGTCCAGCCCTTTAATGAGTCTCAGGTCTAATATCTCCCGCGACTTCTCGGTAAACGACACGTCGACAGCCACGATCTGTAAATGATGATGTCCTTCTAGATCTGCGATGTCTATACTTACCAGTCCATCTTCACCTACCTCTAGATTGGACAGTAATACAGATCCTGCCGGCATGAAATCTAAACTGGAAAAATCATTATAAGCGCCCGTTTTACCGCTCGCTTGTCCTTCCCGCGCAGCCGATTCCTCTAATGCATTTTCCATTGATTCAAATTCATTACCTGCTGCTGCGGTCTGCTTGGCAGTTTCCGTAGTACGAATCGGCCACGGATTCAGCAGTAATTCCGGCCGGGCCAGTAGATTTCCCGGGAACTTTCGGGCGTATCGACGGTCAATGATGTAACGATATTCGTCGCCAATATCCCGCCCCTCAACGTACAAAGCCGTTGGATTTGTAGTCCGCAACGCGAACGGTTCAGCGTCGACTACCGATCGCAAACGAGTCCACGCTGGAAAGCGAGGATAATACCTTGAGGCAATCACATGAACTCGCGAATATTCATTCGCACCGACAAACCGAATCTTTACCTGCTCGTCCGTACGATCAACGTCGACAATCTGCAGTGGACTCTCGCCACGCAGTTCCAAGTGCCGATTGGTACCGAGCAAATAACCCTCTGTAACAGATTTGGCATCCGTTACTTTAATGCGGATACGTCGAGCTGAAGACCGTAACAGTAATTCATAATCGCCGCCAGGCAGCCCGGTAATGTTATATACTCCGTTAGCCAGTGCGATGGAGCCAAAGTGATCTTTCGTATAGGTATTACCTCTGATAGCAAACAAGGCAACTTCATCACGGCTTACCTCTTGCTCACTCCCCATATACCGAACGCGAATGGGCGACCCGACGGCAGCGTGTCGTGATTGATAAAAGGTACTTTCATCATCAAGCAAATTCCATTTTTCCTGTACACCAGCCGCATCGACAACAGTTAACGAATCGACGTCGTTCAACTCTCCAAGAATGACACGACCCTTAGCATCCGTCGCCAGAACAGTCGTGACCGTTTCGACAAAATCCTGGTGTTTGAGCGTTACCCGAATTGTACGACCGATCCTCGCCTCGCCAGATTTCCCCAGCATATCTACAACATACGTCTTTCCCGCACGCCCTAAATACATGCTCGCGATCTTTTCAGTTTCATCAATCCCATTAACACTATAGGTCGTGGAAGCAGTAAGACGATCCGATTTACCCGTACTGAGATTCTTTACATTTCCTGATAGCACAAACTGGATAGTTTTCAACCTCGGTGGTACTCTAAACAAATGCACTGTCTCTTCAGTTTCTCGTAACTTGAAATCTGATACGACGCTATTGGATTGCGTACCATCAATATCAATCGAGGTAATCGTCAAGATAACATCCTCGAGCACCGAGAGCGTGGTGGGTGTGCCGTTGACCTTGAGTCCAGCACGAATCATCACTGGTGCCAATTTTCGTTGTAGTAGTGCTTCACGGTCAACAGAAATCCCCGCTGACAAACTGTACTTCTCAGCTTCATGATTGAACTGATGCAAAGTGGAAATCTGACCGTCGCTAATTACGATGGGAGTGAGGCCCGCATTTGTGCTAAAGGGCACCAATATCTCACCATCTTTGCCGCTTGTATAATGTGCGCCACCAACCCATAACTCGCTGTTTTTAACAATTTCCTTTTTCGAATCTATCACTTGAAAGATCTGGCCTGCCGTGGTCGTACGTACGATAAAGTCTAAACGGCCCTTAATTATCAACGCGCGACTACTGATTCCGTTACCTATAAAGTCCACGACATACACGCCGGAGTTATTTAGTTCTGGGAATTCAAACTTATGGCGAACTCGCAAAAGTGGTGCAGCGGAATACTCTAATGATCGTTCGTGATTGGGAACCAAACCGTCAAGATTTATCGAGGTGCTGATGGCCTGAAGTTGTTGACGATAGAAATTCTCGGCATTCAACTCATAGATTTTGACAATCAGCTTGTTGACGTTTTTTACATCAACATCCAAGAACACTTTAGCGTCCGCCGTGTAGGTTGTGGGGCTGGTGTACGCAAAATCAAGGTCAATTCGCTCCCTCAGTGCCTGGTACTTCGCAGCCGACAATAGCGGCGACCATTGATTGGGATCCCCGACACCGTGAGTAATCTTCGATTCAGCAAAGACTTCTTTCAGATAACTGTCTTGCAGGTAAGGTGCATAGGTTTTGTGATCTGCGGAATCCTCAAAGAAGTGATCCAAGTAAGAACGAATCAGCGGTTCATCTTGGCCGACAACAGGTAACAACGTAACTGCGGAGTAGTTCGCATTCAGATTTACCAAGTACCGATTGCGGTTGGCGTCCTTAATGTATTGTGGGTTAACGTAGAATGCATTCCGCGGCAATTTCAGATAAGTCATGAATCGTTGCACATCATAGACGCCCTGAGAGCGGTCAAGAACAAGTCGTCGGTATAACACATGAGCCTTAAGCGAGTTATGAACCGGAGCCAACTTAGCAACGAAATTCCACAAGCGATCGAGATACGCAATGTGCGATTCTGTGTCCTTAGCCCACTGTAAATCATTGCTAGGATGTAACTTGGAGATGTATATATTAACGAAGTTACTTTGAGTCAATAACTCCGGAGCCAAGGCAAGACATTCCTCTAATTGCGACGGCAGCAGTTGTTTATGGATATTGTAAGATCCAAATCCACTAAACCGATCAACCTTCATATCAGCGACAATCAACTTTGCGAGACCGGGGAAATCTGGATGTGTGAGGCGTTGTAGCAAATGCCGAACGCGGGTGGCATTTAGCTTGGTTGCATCAAGACCGTAGAGGGCGTGGTTCTCTAAACCTTGAAGATTACTGTGGCGAGAAAAGGCGATGTTAAGTAGTCGTTGATTATCAAGCAGAGTAGGGTCCAATGAGGACGGGTAGGAATTTTGTCGATTGGCGATGTCACGTTGATGGTTAAATCCAAGTCCTAAATGTGTTTGCAAGTACTTCAACGATGCCGCGGGATTATTGTTGTAGGTGAGCAGAGCTTGACGCAACTTGATTTCGCGAACCAAGGCTGTGAGTTTGTACTTTTCGATCCAAGGAGCCAGCATCTTTTCAACGCCAGCGTAATCGCCGGTGTTTTGAAGGTGCAGGCAGTGGTAGTAATAGTAAGCCTCGGTACCAGGAACCAACTGAGTGAGCGCATTTGTGCGATTGCCGCCAATGGAAAAGTCCTCGAGGAAGCCAATTTCTTCCCCGTGACTGCTTGCTTGACCAAACTGCAATAGACATACCAACGCTAAAGTCAAAATGCGTAAACGATGCATCATACTTCTCCTGTTATTCGTTCCTAAAGGACCTAAAAACTAGTTCCCGCTTGCTCTATATTAACCGAACTCATAAACACTTATAGGGTTATAAAAATCAATTAACACTATAGTAGACGCACCGAAAGGCGATTCGGTTCCCAAAAACCAGCGATTTCTGCAGAGTTGCCAGTCTTCTCGCAATTGAGTGGACAGGCTGGCCTTATTGATTGCACCGAGATATGCCTGCCGACGGTGGGGATCGCTTGAAACGGAACGCTTCCAACCGAGGGACGCAGTTGTTCTAGCGGCGGTTAATACTCAAGAATCAACTCGGCGAACAGGCTAAATAGATTATTGGTCTTGCCGTCTAGTTGTTCATAGAGGTCATCAAATCCGCGGCCAGGGATTAGGCCCGAGACGCCCCCAATTAGAATCGCGTTGTCATTGAGTAAGGGCCGGAACTCAAGTCCCAGACTCAGGTCCGTGCCGATAAAATCATCAATCCCACCCTGAAACGTAAACGTCTCAAGAACTTGCGGTTCATCGAACCAAAGAAAATTGACATTCGCTACTAACTTGGTCCGCGGCGTCACATCCGCGTCCACTCCGAAATTCAGTAAATGTAATCCTGGGTTGACGAAGTTCGTCTGCCCTTGAATCTTACTCGCACGTAAGTTGGGAACTAAGCTCTCCGCATTTACCAATTTAACTCCAAACAATCCAATTGCCTGTCGTTGCCAATAGCTAAACTCACCACCGGCAAAGTTCGGGTTATCAAAAATTGCATCAAATCCTTGACCGCGGCCGTCGTTAATATCAGGGTCGCCCGAAGCAAAGAAATAGGACGACCGGAAACGCATCCAATCGCGGTCAATCGATAGTTCCACAGCGGCCATCCAAGCATTAATCTCAACTGGCTTTCCGGCCAATGGATTCAGACTATCCTCGCCACGGACCATGTAGATCGCATGGCTCACATTAAGCTTATTGATATGCCCGTTACCAGCGATTCCGTAAAAGTACGAGTCCACCGTGTGAGGCGCAAACACACCAACGGGGTCTGGCCTGACGAGAAAATTATTGTCGTCAAAACGCTTAGAGGCCTTGTCGTGGTTATAGTGAAAACTGATCTCCGCGGTGTATCCAAGCCAAATGAAATCCTGTCGGTAATAATTCATGATGAACGTGTTTTGATGACGGTCGGCAAACGTGTTCAATTCGCTATTGGTGTCCTTTTCCGTCTGGTCAAACCAAATGATGTTGAATTGGTCACGATTGGAATGCCGCGTACCGAAAATTCTGACAGATCGGTTCGTGTCAGAGAAAATGAAGCCGCGAAAATCGCTCGTGAAAAATTGTGAGCCAAGTCGGGCTGAGGTAAAGTCATAGTTCACGCTGGTGTCGTGTAGTTTTTCCTCGTAAAACCATTCATCCAATGCAAATTCATCTCGGAAGCGAGTCGTCCCTTTGCGGACGTCAGGACTAACAATTGCTAGCTCGTCGGCGTCTAGGTAATTCATGTTGTAGACCATCGTCGCCAAAAGTCGCCAATCCTCGGGTTTGAATTTCGTATTGCCGTGAAAAATATCGGCGGTCACTCGTAAATCGTGTTTGTAGAACAGTTGATCCGGATCACCAAAGAATTCAGAGCTGTTTGGATTCAGTGTGCTCTCAAACGGTGTTGTTGGTGTAGGCGTGTCACGACTTTCAATGAATTGTGTGCTGTTAAACGTCAAATTCAAAAACGTATGTTGTCCCACAATTGGATAGTCACCTTTGAGCACGTTCTGATGGTAGGGGTCAAACATACCACCGTTGACGTACGGGTAGTCATCAACCATCAACTCATTCTCACCGCGTCCCTTAAGTAATTGCTGCATCAATAGCGGGTGCTGCTCTAGCAGCTTGTTGCGATCCCACTCAGGAAAGCCAATTCGCCAACGATCTTCAACAGGTGCAAAATCCACTCCTGTACCGTACTCGCTGGGAACAATCCCCGACGGCCCTGCATATCCTGGGGGTAAATCAAGTTTCCACAGGCCCTCCTCTTTAGGCGATTTTTGCGGTTGCTCAGGAGCTTCCACGGATTCGTTTTTGTAAGCCGGTCGTTCTCGTAAAATGCGAGGAACCACGCGACTATCCATGGTCCGAGCGCTTTCAGGCTGGGTCAATTGGGTTTGTGAACTCGCTGCACCGCTGTTTGCTGCCGGCGCGGCAGGCAGATCCTCGTCACTAATGCGGATTTCTATAGGTTCCGCCGCGGCATTCTGTCCAATTGTCGACCATACAGCCAGCAAAACAGCACACACAAACCCCAGAATATAATGAGGGCGTATCGACTGTTGCGTAGTATGGGGGTCTAAAAACACCGAATCACGGTCCGTTTGGTAGTTTGTAGCGGTTACATAAACAAAGAAAACCTTATCGGTTTTATCGGATAGGTTAAACAAACGCTTGAAAACGATCGAATATTATTGATAAAGATGTACGTTATTATTTCGATTCACCGCTTTTGCTATTTTCTAGCAAAACAGGGATCTCGTTATGGAAAAACAACGCCGATTTTCGTCTCGCTCACTGCGGTTTGAAACCCTCGAAACCCGCCAATTACTCGCGGGAATCAACCTGTACCATAATGCGTTGGAACCACTAGACGTAAACAATGATTCCTACGTCGCGCCAATTGACGCAATGATAATTATCAATCAGCTCAATGGGCCAGCCATCGACTTAGACGTTGAAGGCGATTTGCCGCCCGGATTTACTGGATTCGTTGATGTTGATAACGACATGGTTTTATCACCTGCAGACGCTTTAAATGTCATCAACGGACTCAACCGCAACGCACCAGTAGTTAACCAATCGATCACCATCACCGCATCCGACGTCAAAGCACTGCTAGACCGCGCATCGGTGGCAAGCAGCACTAGCGCCGACGCGATCATAGCGATTGTCGATCGTGGAGGAGCAATTCTTGGTGTCCGCGTTGGCAATAACATTAACATGGACAATCACACCGAAGTGTTCGCAATAGATGGCGCGGTTGCGAAAGCGCGAACCGCGGCCTTTTTCGCAAATCAAGGTGCCCCGCTTACGTCGCGGACTGTTCGCATGATCAGTCAATCTACGATCACTCAGCGAGAAGTCGAAGCAAATCCAAATATCACAGATCCCAACTCTATCGTCCGCGGTCCAGGCACCGTGGCGCCGATCGGCACCGGTGCTCATTTTCCGCCAGGCGTTATGTTTACCCCCACGGTCGATTTATTCGATATTGAACATACGAACCGCGACAGCATTCTGCATCCCGGTGTCAACGGCATTCGTGACGCGACCGATGAACTACTTCCGTATCGCTTTAATATCGATCCATCCCAAGTCCCTGCCGGAAATGAAATTTACGCGCCCGAATCCTACGGCTTTCAATCCGGACGCCTACCATTAGCCCAGTCGCGAGGAATTGCCACGCTACCGGGCGGCATTCCGCTTTATAAAAACGGAATGCTCACTGGTGGTATTGGAGTCTTCTTCCCTGGACCCGACGGTTATGCAACGCACGAACAAGGCTTTACAGACTTTTACGGCAACAACGATCAAACAGGCCCGGTATCGCCCACCGCGTCGCGCACCGAGGTCCTGCAAGCCGCGGTGGACCGCACCAACGCCCCTAAAGTACGCGAGGCAGAATGGATAGCCTTTGCCGCGGGCGGTGGGAGTAGCACCGCCGGGGAATCCGTTCCAACGCTGAACGGGGAAGAGCCAGTTGCCGGCTTCGACCTGCCCTTTGGTCGGCTGGATTTAGTCGGAATCACTCTAGAAGTCATCGGTCCCAATCCAACGGCGGCCAACACGAAAGCGGGACTCACTCAAATCACCGATTTGCGCAGTGAACTTCCCCTTGGCAGTCCTACAAATGGTGTCGATCAAGTCATTGGCAGTGACACGACAGGGGCTCCAATACGCTACGCCGGCGGAACGGAAGTTCCCGACGAGTGGTTGGTAATCCCCCACGAGGGCAAACTCCACGGACTGACGGATGAAAACGGTGATCCAATCGTGGATTCCAATAACAATCAAATTACTACGAAAATAACACAGCAGGACGTTGAAACGATTATTAACAACTCGATTACTCGAGCAAACGAAGTGCGAGCGGGAATTCGCTTACTCGCCGACGGCACACCTGGAGCACGGACCCGCATGGTATTTGCCATTGCCGATTATGATGGCGAAATCCTTGGTCTCTACCGCATGCCCGATGCGACCTATTTTTCGATTGCTGTAGCCGTTGCCAAGGCCCGAAACATGGCCTACTACAACAGCGCCGCGGAAGTAAACCCCGTCGACCTCTGCGATACTAACCAACTCGGCAAGGCACACACAAATCGCACATTCCGTTTTCTGGCCGACCCCCGATATCCAGATGGAATAGACTTCGCCGACGCTGGGTGCTTTTCGATCCTTAATGATCCGGGAATAGATCCGATCACAGCGGAAAACATAACCGGTCCAACTCCCGCATCCGATTTTCAATCCGTATTGGGCTTTACGAGATTCAATCCGGAACGCAATTTCCACCGCCAATCTAATGCGACGACCTCGCTCAACGAAAACGGTGTCGTCTTTTTCCCCGGTGCTGCTCCCTTATATAAATCTGCGGGCCTCATCGGTGGTTTAGGTGTCAGCGGTGACGGAGTTGATCAAGATGATGTAGTCGCCGCCGCAGGCGCTCTAGGTTTTGAACCCCCAACTGGACTAACTGTCGACAATATAAAAATTGACGGCGTTTCGCTACCGTATCAAAAGTTCTTGCGTAACCCTCTCGGGTAAATCGCCGATCGACGGGAAACCAAGGGGCATTCCAATTCAGTTGCGGCCACTCCACGGTTGCAGTTCGCCCACGGATATTGTTGTTTACCAAAAACAGTATAATTCAAGAGTATAATTCAAGAGTATAACAAGCTAATCAATCACACCCAAGCGCAACACGACTATGACCAACCTCACACAACAGCAACTCGACGAACTCGCCAAACTCCTCGAAACCAACCAAGGTTCTGAGGTCGAGTCGTATCTGCAACAAATCTTTAACGCTCCGCAAGAACAACCCGAAAACATAGACACGCTGCATGATACCGATGCGACGCCTGATCCGCAGCACCTCGATACGTTGCTCGAACCTCCGGAAGGGATCAATACGGACCACGCACAGACACTGCTAGGAGACTATAGTTCGGTACCCCCGCCAGCATCATCTTCATCGACGCGTGGCAAAAACCGGCAAGCCGATCTCGCTGACACTGAAATGGTAAATCGCTTCGGTGATTATGAACTCCTCAACGAAATTGCTCGCGGTGGTATGGGCGTTGTCTACAAGGCTCGTCAAATAGCACTCAACCGTGAAGTCGCAATCAAGATGATCCTAACGGGCCAATTTGCCAATGAAGATGAAAAGGAACGCTTTTACGCCGAAGCCGAAGCGGCTGCGAGCCTTAATCACCCTAATATTGTAACCATCTATGAAATCGGCGAGGTTGATGGGCGACACTTCTTTTCTATGGAATACGTCGCTGGTGAGAGTCTGGCAGACCTCGTACGCGAACGACCTCTCGCACCACACCGCGCAGCCAATTACATCTCCGATATTTGCGAGGCCGTACAGCTCGCACACGATAATGGCATCCTTCATCGCGATATTAAGCCTGCCAACGTGCTAGTCAACAAGAAGGACATACCGCTAGTCACGGACTTTGGACTTGCCAAACAAGTGCACGAACAATCAGGCATGACCATGGAAGGATCTGTTCTTGGCACTCCCAGCTACATGCCCCCAGAACAGGCACGGGGTAATCTCGATGAAGTGGACACTCGCAGTGACATCTACGCCATCGGGGCAACACTATACCAACTTCTCACGGGCAACCCACCATTTGCGGCAGCGAGCGTTTACGAAACCATCCGCCAAGTACTCAACAAAGAACCAGCTGAACCCCAAGAACGCAATCCAGATATACCTCAGGATTTAGCGACGATCTGCATGAAGTGTTTGCAGAAATCTCCAGACAAACGGTATCAAACCGCACTCGAGCTGCAAGAAGAATTGCAGCGTTTTTTGCAAGGCATGCCCATCCTCGCGCGGCCAATTAGCAAAGTGGAACGACTCTCGCGTTGGTGCCTTCGCAATCGAATCATCGCCACGAGTAGCGCCACAGCGATTGTCGGGGTACTCGCAATGCTAGTTACGATGACAATCGCGTACTTCGTGACCAACGATGCGTTACTTGATGCCCGAAAGAGTTTTGAACGATCCAAGCAAACAGTTGATGACTTCTTCGTCGTCGTGACTCAAAACGAGTTGCTGCAAACACCTAATACACGCGAGGTCCGTGAGGTAATGCTCGACAAAGCAATGCAATACTATGAGAGTTTGCGGGACCAGCGGGAGGGAAATCTGTCTGATGAGCGGACATTCCTAGCAGAAAGCGCAGATCTTGAGTTCAAAATAGGACAAATCGCGGAGGCTCAAGACAACATCAAATCGGCCATCGCACACTATGGTAATGCCGCGAACACGGTGAAAACACTGCTGCAGCAATCCGATGACGGAAAAGAACAACTGCGAATAAGCCTCTCCAGTTATCTTACTCCACTTGTAAGAATTCATACCCAAGCTAATACCGAAGGATTTAAGCAGGCTTCAGTTTTATCAAAAGAGGTGCGCAATCATCGACAGGCAATTTACAACAACAACCCAGAGAATCTTGAATACGCGAGACTCTTTGCCAATGCCTGTATGAATGTCGGTACCGTACTCGTAGAACGAGAGATTTATTTACTTGGTGAACAATCATTAAACCAAGCGCAAACCGTCCGTCTACAAATTTTGGCAAATACGACGATTGACGAAGCAACTACAATGACGGTTCAACGCGACTTAAGCAAAGGCTATTACCAACTAGCAGAACTAAAACGTCGCGAGAACTCTGCAGACAGCTTTGCACGAGTTGAAAACTACCTTGACTTGGCACTCGCGTCACTGCAAGCAATGCAACACGCGAGCGGTAACTGGGAAGACATCACAGAAGACGATCATCTGCAAGCACTAGTTTTGTTAAATATGCGGCTATCACTTTGGAACTACGCGACAATCCAGGGTCTGGAAACCGGCCTGGACCCGTCGGAAGACCTCCAACACGGCGTCAAGCACATCACTCATCTATCGGAAGTCACGGATCGTCCCGCGGTTACAAATTCGATTTTACAATTTCAACAAATACGACTTGAGATTATCAGCAATGACGACAACCGTGACAAACTGCATTCAGTCCTCTCAGATATTTCGCTCCTATTAGACGTCCAGCGTCAACAAACGGGCGTAGCAAACCAGCTTCCGGTTTTTAGGTGGACTAGCCTTAACTTTCTAAGTCAACACGACGACTCCTACTCGCGATTTGTAACTTCGCTTGAGGCGACGATGGATGACCTAGTGGATCAATGCGAAGGATACGATGTTGCAGGTGACCTTCCGCTGGTAACCGAGGATTGGACGACCGCTTGGGGCTTTATGTGCCTGACAGCGGGCGAAGTTGCCCAACGCATGCTTGTTGATATGGACCGTATCGTTCAAGACGATTCGGCGGAGAAGTCGGAACTACTAAAATTCGTGTCCTGGTTGCAACGGATACAAGCGGTACATCATCGAATGGCACGTCTAATCGAATCACTACCTGAAGAAGCAACAGCGAAGATGGGCTACCTGATAAGCGACCAAGTCTTAGACAGCGTGGACGACCTAACTCGCCAACTAAACATGGCGGTCGCTCAGCTGAACAATATCATTCTGGTGAAGTAGTCGAATCCCGGAATGTCCAACGATATTGAGGGTTTTTTCCGCGCATTAGATTGCTATTGAAGCATGTTCTGCTTTTTGCCGATAATAGCCATGAATAGGGGTCACTTCATATATCTTTAAAATGTGAGCTGTAATGCATTCTCGGCTGTCCAAAGTTCTAGTTTCGTGCTGTTTTATAGTGATTTCTCTTTCTGCCAACGCTCTTTTTGCATATCAAGATACTACCGACGTCCCCCCGAAAAGCCCCGACAAAGAAAGCAAGCCAGAAACCGACGATTCAGAAACAAAGGACAATAAAAATCCCGTCCCTAAGCCTAAAGTGCGAAAAACTTACACCCGCGCAGAACTTCTTGCTCGCACACGAATGCTCGCATCCGCGCGCACTCCCAATATGTGGGGCGACTTCTTCGATGGCACACCTTATCCATTAACTCTGACTGATCTATCCCAATTGCCTGACGAGTGGCGGGAAAACACTTCATCGCCAGGGGTTGAACTCAAGGGTCTCCGTCTTCCTAGGTCAGGTGGTTTGGCTCTACGTCGTGTGAAACTCGCAGAGAATAGTAGCCCGCTGCCCATGGACCGTTGGATTGGTAATTACAATCTTTTTGACAACGTCGAGGGAATTGGGGACGTTACCCGATTTACTTTTGGCATCGAAAAGACGTTTGATGACGGACTGAAATCAATCGAAGCCCGCATAGCTTTTGCCCATACACTTTCAAGCACCCAAATCTTTAGAACACCCATCGGCCCACCTCCCTTTGTAACCCAGAGCTTGGATGACGAATTTGGGAATCTCATTCTCACGTACAAACAGGTAATACGTCCACTTGACGATGGCATCGTGACCGCCGGGATCGGCGTCGGTATCCCCACAGCGGACGAACAATTGTTGTTTAATCAAGACCCCGTAAATCCTGTGCTGCTGATGAAAATACACAATGACGCGGTCCACTTGATGCCATTTGTCGCGTTCATGCGACAACCAAACGACAAATTGACGATTCAGGGATTTGCCCAAGTTGATTTTGCAACCAGCGGCAATCCGGTTTTAATCAGAACAACCGGCGGGACAGGTCCCTTGACAAATGCTGCGAAAATAGAATCCGTTCCACTCCTGTTTCTCGATCTGGGTCTGGCCTATAAATGGATCGAAAATCGTGAAGGCCTTATCAACGCGGTCACACCCTTACTAGAACTTCACTATTCACTGGGAATGCGAAACCGTGATCAGTTGCAACTTGACCCAACTCAATCTGCACCCTTCGACTTTGAGAGCTCTGGACGGATCAGCGTGTTAAATCTAACCGCAGGAACCTCATTACAAATGGGTGAGTCAATATTTGTCCGCCCTGCTTTTTCTATTCCGCTGAGCAATGGAGCGGGTGCTAGCTATGATTATGAATTTGGCGTCCATGTAAATATATTGCGCTAGGTTCATTTTGCATCGAGGTTATAGACAGATTCGAATTTTTCCGGATCTCCGTCCATCCCCTCATGGGCCCACAGCGATAATAACAGTGATGGACGGTCGTCAATAAAGCCCGTCGTTTCCATAACCCGCTCAAGCATCGAAATACACTCAGTAAATTGCCTGTCGCGAAAACACACCAAAGCGCTCTCATACACTTCTTTATTGCGCCTCCACTGCGAGGATACTTGCGTATCCTGTAATTCAAAGACAGTCGCCGGTTGTTGAATCCCGACCACCCGCACTTGGCAAACCTCACGCAATGAAAACGCGTCGCCGATCAATTCCGCTGAGCTATCCGTAATAAGAGTCGAAACTCCCAATTGCTTAGTCGCGCCTTCTACCCGACTGGCGAGATTAACCGAATGCCCCATCGGTCCATATTTAATTCGGTGTCGACTGCCGGCGTTGCCAACCAAGGCCTCACCTGAATTGATACCAATCCCAACCTTCAACGGCATGCCGGCTCGTTCCGACCACTTGTCATTTAACGCCGGCAGGGCCGCCTGCATCGATAGCGCCGCTCGGCAAGCACGCTGGGCATGATCCGCTTGATCCAACGGTGCGTTCCACATTGCCGCCATTCCATCGCCGGCGTAATTGATTATCGCGCCGCCAGCATCCAATACACATTGGGTCAGGGCATCCATTACATCACGCATCATCGCATAAATGCCCTCAGCGCCCATCGTCTCACTGATCGATGAGAAATTCCGCAAGTCCGCAAACAGACACGTGATAAAACGCTGTTGGCCCTCGAGAAAAGTGGGGTCGCGCTCAAGCTCACTAGCTAACTCCGGCGACACAAACTCCTCGAACTGGATCCGTAATCGAGCAACTTTTGCCTCGCGTTCAATTCGAGCTAGTCCAGCGCTGACGCTACAGGCCAGCAACTGCATGACCTGAGCTTCCAAGGGCGTAATCCCCGTTCTGCCAGTTTCCATCTGCTCTCGTGCACCATATACCGATCCTATGACTTCGCCGTCACTTGCGAACACAGGGCTAGCAACCACGGAGTCGACATTCGCTAAACTCTGGGGCGAATTCATTTCTGATACGGGTTCATAGAACGTTCTGGCTTCCACCTGCATCCGCTGCAAAACAGAACGACTGAACGTTAACTCGTCACCGGCTTCGTGGGAACTCTCTGCTGCAGTCCGCCACCCATGCTTATCTAATAGCAATACCATTCCGTGATCAAGTCCGATCGAATTAACAACAACGTCCGCGGTTTCTTGATAGAACTCTGGCGACCCCGCCGCTGATTGCTGCACGGACAAAATCGATTCTAGCCAGTTGGCAATCGTAGCACCCTCCGGCGTGGTGCCGGATAACATGACCGTCGCCTTATTCTCCGTACTAACACTCAATACAGGGGCGGAAATCGTGGCGATATTTCGACTACCCTCAGGTAACTCGATATTGATGCCCAACTTAACTGTCGTCTGGCCCAGTCCAATGGTAGTCGGAACCTGTACTATTGCCGTCGCCCCTTTGGAAATCACCTGGCCTGATTGCAGTTTTACTTCGGCAGAACCTATATTGCTGACCTGGATCCCCTCGTCACAGACCGTCAACCGCATTTGTTGCCGTGACACATAACGGTCCTTGATAATAATGTGATCCGAATCGTCCTCCGGCGCAATTCGCCCTAACGTCATGCTTCCGCTTAATACGCCTGCTTCGATCTGTTCCGAGTTGGTTATTAGTATTTTGTACATAAGCCCTCAATGTACCACAGGCAACACACGTAGAAAAACAACGGGACTGCGAATTTCCCTTCCTGCCCTAGCTATTAAACGTACGGGCAAAGAACTGAGATGCGTTGACCCGCATAGCCGCTTCATGTGGACATTGGGATACACACGCGGGACCGTTATCGTGGAAGTCGCTACACATATCACATACTACCGCGCGCTCCGTGGGCACTTCGACAACTGGCAATGCAACACCGTCAGTAGTCGCATAGGTGATAACGCCCGCGGATTGCACTGGATCTAAACGCAGGGACATCAGCACGTCTCCATCAGAAACAACCCGAGACTCAGCATCGTCCTCAATATCCACTGACACGGCAATCCAATTCTTCTTTCGAGACACCAAATCAACCGAATCGATCATACCTTCGAACACTCCACGTTTTGCTTGTCGCGCGTCCTGTGACAACTCCAACTGCTCTCCGTTGAGCCAAACCGTCGGCGTCGCAGATTTACAAATGATTGTTAACCGACCAACTTCTGCCATAACAGTCTCTTCCGCCGGTATCGAAAACTGACTACGGAACAAAACCGACTCAACCAATTTTGGATCACCGTGACTCCAACGTTTAGGATTTATCGCAACCAAATCCTGTTGGAAATCAATCGACCACGTGAACGGGGATATAGATTTCATCCATTGCCCTTGCTTACCACCAGTCTGCCAGTCAGACGACGCACAACTTTTTACGCAATATTCCCAGTCAACGCTTTGCTCCATAATCCAGCCAACGTCATGCATTTGAATTGAGTCATAGGGACACTGCCGCTCACACAACGCGCACCCAATACACCAATCCTCAATAACGATTTGCCCGTCATCGCCTCGTTGAATTGAACCAACCGGACAACCAATCATGCACGACGGATTGAAGCACTGACGACAAGCGGAAGGCACTAAGAAGCGATCGAACCGCGGGCCGTCTAAGAACAGTCGTGAATACCCATCATCGTGACTGCCGATGCACGCCTCGACGCAATCACCGCAACGGGTGCAAGCGTCCAAGTCGATTAACAACAAGTTTTGGCCTTGAGCTAATCCTTGGTCGTGGAAATCCGGTGTGGTATCCCATGCAGACGTGATGAAATCTTGCGTGTCCATTTGCAATTCAGCAGTCCGCTCCAACACAAGTTCATCCGCACGACTCTTCAGTTCTGCCGATGACTCCAACACCGTCAAAAATGCACTCGACTCAATTCGTACTAATTCCACTCGTCCAGCACGAATGCCAGTGCCTTGCACTGCGTGTTCGTAAGAGATGCATGTGGCTGTACGCGGTGCATTGTTAATCACACCCATTTCCCCCAAACATTCTCCCCGCGATAAATACCCCAAGACCTGTTTGGGCCCATTCCCCTGTCTGGTAGCAGGAAGCAGTCCTCCCAGCAAACTATTTAGGAGATGGTAATTCGCGGTTCGAACTTGTATCGGAGACCAAGCTTTTTTTACGCCCGTGAGTCCTTTAGGATAATCGGCGATCAGTTCGACGAAGCCATCGTCATCGAGCATTGGCGCAAAACCAATACCCAGACACATTTCACGGCTATCCAATAATTCGTTAAAGGCCGACGCGAGGATCGCTGCCTCGTCTTCACCAATTGTGCTTGATTCATTTGTCCCAGTATCTACTACCGCTCGCGATTTCGACGGTAAAAGGTCGTATACTTCACCGAGAGCACCACCTGCACCCGTTTTTACGGTTTTCGTAACTGCAGGCATTGATTTCGTCCCACCGCCGCCTTTAGCCGCCGCCAGTATATCAGCAACTGAGGGTTTACCTTCTGCTGGTGCCGTCGGTTTTGCATCACCACCGCCTTTAGCCGCAGCCAGTATATCTGCGACTGAGGGTTTACCTTCTGTTGGTGCCGTCGGTTTTGCATCACCGCCACCTTTAGCCGTAGCCAGTATATCAGCGACTGAGGGTTTACCTTCTGCTGGTGCCGTCGGTTTTGCATCACCGCCGCCTTTAGCCGCCGCCAGTATATCAGCGACTGAGGGTTTTCCTTCTGCTGGTACTGTCGGTTTCGCATCGCCGCCACCTTTAGCCGCCGCCAGTATATCAGCGACTGAGGGTTTACCCTCTGCTGGTGCCGTCGGTTTTGCATCACCGCCGCCTTCACTCACATCACCACCAAGCAATTCACAGACTCTGTTCCACTTCACGTCGCCAGCATGGATTCCTGTATTTATCCCTGCGACCACTTGGACGATTCCACTGCGAACGATAAACACTGAGTCTGAGAACTCCGATTCATTGAATACAATTTCGCCTGGTTCATATACATGCAGCGTCGCAAATTTAGCCATGCGATCTAGCAACTGATCATCGACACCCTCGAACACTTTCAGACGGCGCAAATGTCCATTTAGTACTCGTTCACGATAGGCAGCGTCAACTTTTTCCCGATAACCAGCATCCTTTTGCAATTGATCAAAGATACTGCGTAAGAACTCAATAACATAACAGTCCTGCTCAGCGATGACTGTTGCTGACCGCGGTGCCAACGTCATGCAACTCATTTCACCGAAGATATCCCCTGCAAACATAAAGCCTTTGCGCGTCTTGTAATCAATGTCAACTGGTCCATCGTTCGCTATCATGTCTGGCGAGCGTGACTGGGTATCACCGGTCCGTTTGGATTTCGATTTACCAAATGGGTTCAGCTTTCCGAACCATCCCTTCGTCGCCGCAATACGACGCGTGTTATCTAGTAAAATCGCGGCGGCAACAGGAACCGTTGCGTCTCGATCCAAACCCGCTTTTGACTCACCAACCACCTTCGCGACATCCTCGCTGCGCGTGATATAAAACCCACTATTGCCCGCTTCACCTTGGCGGCAAATCACATCACCGGTAGAGAAACGGCGTAGGACAATTGCACCGGGAAACTTTTCGACGGACACCTTTTTCTTCAATCCGCCGAACAATTCGAATCCAACCAATTCTTCTGAATTCAATAATTGATCACCCCTGCCAAGCTCTAACTCAACCTCGGGCTTCACTGTAAGTGGCTTTAACGCGTCGTTCAATGCTGCACTCTCAAAAAAAGGAATCCTGGTACACGCACCTAGGCTGGACCCAAACAATGTCTATTTTATCTGGGAGGTGCTATTTAATCAAAATCCTAAACCATTTTCGTACTTGATTTCGGTTCCTCTTAAATATCATAATATAAAATGGACGATAATTAGGTAGTTTATACGTGTTTTCTATTCTAGCCTTATCACTTACACATTTCCTGAGGAATCAATTCGTTGCTAATCAACCGTGGACATGCAGCTTGGTGTGTCACCAGTCTTGGTTTGGTCGCGGTCGCGACGGGGCTTTACGTACCTTACGCTAACAGCGCAGATCACGGTGCGACGGGAAGCAGTATTACCGGACTCCTGTTCGGTATCGCCGGTACCACCGCCATGATTTTTGCTGGGCTATTGGCCGCGCGAAAACGCATTGTCTCTAAAAAATTGGGATCGATTTCATGGTGGGTCAAAGGCCACCTCTGGGTCGGCCTGCTCAGCGTGCCGTTGATATTCTTTCACTCAGGTTTCCGTTTCGGGGGTGAACTTACCCAACTGACCATGTGGTGTTTCTTGGCAGTAATTATCAGTGGCATCATCGGACAGATCCTGCAGCAGTTTACGCCACGCTTCATGAAAACAGCAACACCACAACAGGCGATATTTGAGCAACTTGAGGTTGCCATTAATTCACTAAAAAAAGCAGGTGATGCGCAAGTCCTCAGCGTGTACGACACTCTGTTCGTCGACGTGCGAACTGACGAGTCAGAATCACCCGATGATTTCCTGCGCGCTTTTTACCTGCGACACGTACGGACATTTTTGCAAATCGAAGTTGACCCAGACTCCCCGCTACTTAACGCAACGCAGGCTGAAGGTATTTTCGCGACGGTCCGTGAAGGTATTCCTCGCAAGATGGTACCAATAACATTGGAACTTGAGTCGATCTGCAATGAACGGCGGCAACTCATCTCACAAAACAAACTACAATGGATCATGCACGGATGGACTCTAATTCACATACCGCTTTCGATGTCACTACTCATCCTTACGCTTGTTCATATTATCATGTCCCTCTATTTTTAACTGAGGACCAAACACAAAACACCAATGGTTGATTCCCGATTCATCAAATCGATCGCTCGCCGTTTCGACATCGAAACGGCGAGACACCCCAATAAGCTTCGCCGTTTGCGTTGGCGCGTCACCTGTTGCGCCGCCTTGCTCACCTTTCTAATCATTTTTGGTAACCTAGCGCTAAGTGGCGACGCTATTTTTCAATCTCGCCCAGTGACATTCAGTCACGCGAGCCTAGCAAACAACTGCAAACAATGCCACGATGCAAGTTTCCAGCTTCCACGTCGATTACTCGGAAGCACGGATGCGTTGTTTATTCATAGTTGTCAGCAATGCCACGAAGAAAAATCTATGGCGGACCATCATGGTGCACCTAATGATTCGTCAAGCATTACCGACTGTGCATCCTGTCACAGCGAACATCGCGGACAAACTTCTCTTACGAATGTGTCTGATTCGCAATGCGTAAGTTGCCACAATGACCTTAGCGCCACTGCTGAACACCACCCAACCACTTTCGCAAACAGCGTCAAGTCGATCGACTCCCATCCCGAAATTGCCTTGTTAAAACAATGGGCTAACTCCCGACCGGAAAGCGCCCACGGCGTGCATCAAGTGGCCCAACTGGATGAAGGAAATGGCAAGTTCCTGGACGCGAGTAATATCAAATTCAATCATTCCGTCCATCTGCGAGAAAACGGAGTGCTCGTTCCGCCCGATCACCCCGATTATGGCCGCGCTAATCAAGGCCGTTTAACAACTACCACACTCGATTGTGCAAGTTGCCACGTACCCGATGAAATTGGACAAGGGATGCAACCCATCAAATACGAGCAGCACTGCGCCAGTTGCCACCAATTATCCTACAGTTCGCTCTTATCTAACACTCCGCTCGCAAGCAATAAGCCACTGCCACACGTCGACCCTGAATTGATCAACGGAATACTTCGTGATCGCCTGATAAACTATCGTAAGCAGCAAAACGGCCCTACAGCTGCGGAACCGAATCAACAGGATGACTTCGGCGCGACACGCAATCCTGCTAAAAAACCCATGGACTCGGACAATCAATCAAACTGGGATTGGGTTGAATCGCACTTACCAAACATCCAAGCGCGGTTGTTTGCCGGTGGTACGACCGCTGGACACGGTGATTTGGAAAATGGCTGTGCATTATGCCACTCTTTCGATCGCCAACAGACCACCGATACGGACGAATCTATTATCAATTGGAGCCTGCGGGCTTCCAATATCGCTGACAAATGGCTTTCCCACGCAAAATTTCCGCACGCCCGACATGCACAAACCAGTTGCGTCGAATGCCATCACACAATCGCCGCAGAAAGCGGGGATACTATCTCCGCTAATCAGAGTGTCCGTGCTGTCGACATTCTTATACCTTCCATAAAACAATGTCAGTCATGCCACACTGACGAACGCAAACAAACTCCCACTTTCGCTCGCGGACGATGTGTCCATTGCCACGACTATCATAACGATCATGCAGCGGGACATAAACTTATCCTAGGAAATCCGTAAAGATGCAGCGCCCAATTCCTCTATTAGTGATCTTCGCGACCATTGTGGTGGCTGGTGCTGCGCTATTGTCAACCGCCAGCTCGCCACCTATTCAATTATCCCGACCTATGTTGACGCGAGTAGCAAGCAACACCGCATCGGCAATTGATGACACAAATTCCAAGGCCAATGCCCACAACGTCGGTGCCCGCACATGCGCTTCGTCCACTTGTCACGGAAGCCCTCGTCCCGATACCGAACACGCCAATATGATTCGACGTGATGAATACATAATATGGCTTGACCAAGATCCCCACGCCCGTGCCTTTACGGATCTAAATTCCCGACTCGGTAAACAGATATTTGAAAAACTCGGCCTGACTAGAAATGGTAATGTCTCCCGCGGCAATAAAGCACGCTACCAGTCAACCTACAACAACTGTTTACAATGCCATGCGACGACGATCGAGGCGATTAATAAAAGGGGGGACCTAGAAACTATTGCAACGGAGGGTATTAGTTGCGAATCCTGCCATGGTGAGGCAAGTAACTGGCGTACCACTCATTACACAACAGATTTCACTGGTCTATCAGCCACACAAAAATCCGAACAGGGGCTTACCGACGTAAGTAACCTGTGGGAACGGACCAATGCTTGCGTCAAATGTCATGTTGGGTCGGCAACTGCAGAAGTCAATCATGATCTAATTGCTGCTGGACATCCCGTGTTGAAATTCGAGATGACTGCCTATTCCGCACAGATGCCCGTGCATTGGAAATCACGGCCGGCTACAAATGCGGCTGAAAAACACCGTGAAACACATCTGTGGCTTATGGGGCAATTTTCATCACTAACTGCGTCGCTAAAACAACTTCACGCGCGGGCGACTCATGCCAAAAATGCGGCCTCGCCAGATTCTCAACTGCACCAAGTCTGGCCTGAACTCAGTGAATCTAACTGTTACGCCTGCCATCACGACCTCGACGTATTCGACACATGGCGACCTTCGATCGCCGATCCACAAGTCGGTCATAAACATCTCTTGGCAGTCAATGATTGGTATGCCTGCGCACTTGCGTTGATCGCCGAGATTGATGGTAGAGAAGGGAATAAGGCTGCCCAGCGTTTCGCTGAGAATTGGAAGTTGCTTACGGCATCCATGGAAAGAACATTGTCGCCGGACCCAGCGGAAGTTGCTAGTCGTTGTCGGGCCGCGCTCTCCGCATTGAATGATTGGTTATCGTCTAGTAAGCCGAATAATAAACAAGGCCACTACCCATACGACCACCAACAACTCGTTGACTTAACCGCGGCAGCTATGCAAGACGATGGGCTCAACCACATTCTACAAAACTGGGACCGCGCCACCCAGACCTACCTCGCGTTGTACGCGTTTTCTAGTACTTTGGATGAGGAAGGTAACACTGCCGTCGCAGCAAGCAAGAGTCTTCGAGCCACACGTGATCTGCTCGCCTTTCCACATCATACAGACTTTCGCTTCGCCAGTCCCACAAACTTCAAGGGCGTGCTAAAACCTATCAAATCTCCTGAATCTCCTGAGTCTCCTGAGTCAGGCGCCAACAACCGATCGAAAATTCGCTCCGAGTTGTTAAAAATTATCAATCAACTGAGACCACCCGTGTCGCAGGACAAATAATCGTTTTCTAGGTTACCTATGCTATGAATATTAATCGTTTTTTTCCGGCCGTCGCGATCACCGGACTGTTACTAGTCGGTGTCGATAGTTTAGTTAGTCTAATTGCGCAACCGCAAGCTACCGTGTCAGTCGCCAACGTCCAGTACCAGGGTAATTCTAGGTGCTATCGTTGCCACGAAAAGGCTTCCGAGTTCGATGAAAACACTGGTGTCACGAACTTCATCGATTTGACCGAGGCCAAGCAGTGGACGACCAACGACAAACATGGCTCCGCACTGATCAACGTAACCCGCACTGAACTCGGAAAGCAGATGCTTGCACGTTTAAAAATAGATGCAGCGAAAATTGAACATCAGGCTCAATGCACGTCTTGCCACTCAAATCAACACTGGGTTGAAAACCACGACGACTACGCCGGCTTGCCTGACACCATCGTCGGCCGCGAATCCGGTGTAACCTGCGAATCATGCCACGGGCCCAGTACGCAATGGGATCTTAAACATTCGGATTCGCGATGGCGTTTGATTGATCCGCAAGTCAAAGCACAACATGGCATGACCGATTTACGTAACCCTGTGGTCCGAGCGGAGACTTGTTTCTCCTGCCACATCGGCAACGTCGACCAGGGGAGGGTCGTCACTCACGAGATGTACGCTGCCGGCCATCCGCCGTTGCCTAGCGTAGAACTGGACGCCTTCATTGACCAGATGCCAGCGCACTGGAATTCAATAAACAACAAAAAAGAATTTACCCACCGCGAACGGTACCTTGAGTTGAACCAATATGTGCGAGAAATCGGGCAACTCGACCAGATTGTCTTGAATGCGCTCATCGCTTACCGCACATCGCTACAATTGATTGTCTCCATCAGCTCCCAAGACGAAGAATATGCATGGCCAGAACTAGGCGTGTATGATTGCTATGGATGCCATCATGAGCTAAAGAGTCCAAGTTGGCGAGGATTGACGATACCAGGCGTTGCCCCAGGACGCCCTCAATTCCATCTTTGGCCGACGACACTTATTGCGTTAGACGATACGAGTAGTGAAGATTTGGAGACTGCCGGAATTCAACTCCGAGACAATCTTAACAAACATCCGTTTGGAAACGCTAATACAATTTCCAGCGACATTGGGCCCTTGATCGCCGCGTTAACCGCGGCAATTGACAAGAAACTGGCGATGCCCTCGGCGAAAACGGACGCCACACAGGCCCTCACGGCGTTGTGCAAGTTAGCGGCTAAACAACCGGACAATTTCGAATCCGCGCGTCAAATAGCCTGGGCAATCCAGTCCGTTTATCGCGATAGTGAATTGCCGGAAAACACAGTAGTATCCTCTGCGCTTGAACAACTATCCACGCAACTGATGCTTGAATTCCCTGCCGGTCCCGCACAGCCAACGAGCACCAATCAGCAATCTAACCAAGAAGCTGTATCGCGCTACGAACCTGCCAAGTTCCAGAAAGTTATAGCGGAAATTGCCGCAGCGCTGAACCCATAGCGGAAACTCGCGCGCCTTTCCGATTAACCGCGTGTACACTATGTTCTCAGGCAGGTATTTAGCTGGACTGCGCGTGCATTTCCCATTAATTACCGCCACAATCCAGCCGATATAAAAAGCATAGATGTCGTCTTTTTATCGGTAACGGATTACCAACGTGTTTAAAGTCTGCAAATATTCACAGCTTCTGCTCACCAACCTAATTTTTGGGGTTTTGTGGACATCCGTCGTTGCCGCTCAACCAACAGCGGAAATTGCCACAATTCCCGTAGATGCCCCCACGGTGAGCCCGGCCGAAGCAATTACTGAACTATGGCGTAGCATCCGTCGTGGCGTCGCTGAATCTCATCCCCTCGCGCCATCTGAAGCGGGGTTAAAGCTTCTGAGCAAGACCAAAGCAGCAGCCCTCGCTGAAAACAAGAATTGTGTCGCGTGCCATAAAGGTGTCACCGACATGCACAATGCGGACACCGTGCACCTCAGTTGCGTCGATTGCCACGGAGGTGACGCGACAGCCACGAAAATCGATAAAGCCCACGTACAGCCTCGATTTCCAAAACTCTGGAAGTCATCCGCAAATCCAGTTCGTTCCTACACGCTGCTGAACCATGAGGATCCTGATTTCATTCAATTCGTCAATCCAGGTGACTTGCGGATCGCTTCACGCAGTTGCGGTAAATGTCATCAAAACGAACATCTGCAAGTACAAAAAAGTATGATGACGCATGGCTGCATGTTGTGGGGCGCCGCCTTGTATAACAACGGCGCCGTCAAAATAAAATACCCTCGATACGGTGAAAGCTATAGCGAGAACGGAGTTCCGCAACGGATTTTTACCGTTCCGCCACCAACCCACGATGAGATTGTTAACAAGGGAGTGTTACCTTTTCTGGAACCACTACCACGCTTTCAAGTTACCCAGCCAGGCAATATCCTACGCATCTTCGAACGAGGGGGTACCGCCATACCGGAAATTGGAATACCTGATGTACTCGAAGAGCCTGGGCGCCCAAGAGTTAAGTTGAGCGAACGCGGGTTGGGAACGGGTAATCGAACTGACCCTGTGTTTGTTGGTCTGCATAAGACTCGACTGCTCGATCCCACTCTTAATTTCCTTGGCACCAACGACCACGCGGGCGACTATCGTTCCAGCGGGTGTACTGCCTGCCACGTCGTCTACGCCAATGATAAGTCCCCCGTACATTCAGCTCAGTTCGCCAAGTATGGTCATCAGGGGTTCAGTCATTCTGTCGACCCTACTATTCCTAAAAACGAACCGGGTCACCCCATCGAGCACAAATTCACGCTCGGTATTCCAACCAGTCAATGTATCGTCTGTCACGTGCATCCCGGGACTAATGTACTTAATAGTTACCTCGGCTTTATGTGGTGGGATAATGAAACGGATGGGGAGTTCATGTACCCCAAAGAACAGAAATATCCCACACCCAAAGACATTGACATAGCTCAGGCGAATAATCCAGAAGAGGCGTCGATTCGTGGAAACTGGTCAGACCCTGAGTTTCTATCAAAGGTCGGTGATCTTAATTCCAAACTAAAACAAACTCAATTTGCCGATTTCAACGGTCACGGCTGGGTCTATCGCGCTGTTTTTAAAAAGGATCGCTATGGAAACCTGCTTGACTTTGAGGGCAAGCCAGTCGAAAAATCGACCGATAGCATGCTGGACGCTATGAGACCACCTACGCGTCATGAACAAATCCACGGGAAAGAGCGCCCCGATACGCCGGTGCATATGATGGACATTCACCTTGAAAAGGGCATGCACTGCGTCGATTGTCATTTTGCCGTCGATAATCACGGTAATACCAAATTATACGCGGAAGTCCGAGCGGGGATCGAAATAACCTGTCGCGATTGCCACGGTGACACTACCCAAAGCGTTATGGATCGGATTCTTGACGCCGATATCCCCGCGAACCAAAAAATGAAAACGACAGGGCCGGCCTCACCACCTGGCGGGACTAATCTACTGGCGCTCAGTACACCTTTCGGTAAACCACGGTTTGAAGTCCGCAACGGAGAACTTTATCAAAACTCGATGGTTACCGAGGGTCTGGATTGGCCATTAGTACAAACTAAAGACACTATCACCCCAGGCAACCGGTTTTACAATCACCTGTCACACATGTCTAAGACTTCTCGTTTCGACCAAAACGGTAAAATCACATGGGGTGGTGATGGCAACGATGAGCAGTGCGCCCATCAAAGTGACAACATGAGCTGCATCGCTTGCCACTCATCATGGAATCCATCATGTTTTGGGTGCCATTTGCCACAAAAGGCTAATGCTAAAAAGAAGGACTTGCATTTTGAGGGTGATTTCACCCGCAACTACACGTCGTATAACTTCCAAACACTTCGTGATGATGTTTACATGCTCGCCCGTGACTCCAACGTCTCCGGTGGTCGTATCGGGCCAGCCCGCTCGGCTTGTGCTATCCATGTGTCCTCTTACAACATAAACCGCGAAATCATCTATACACAACAACAGACAATATCCTCCGATGGTCTTAGCGGAATAGCATTTAGCACCAACGTACCGCATACCGTTCGAGGCGGAGTTGGCTTGCCCCGTGCCGGCAGTGCTGGTGGAACCTATGAAACCAAAATGTGCACTGACTGCCACTTAAGTAAAAACCAAGACAACAACGCCATCATGGCACAACTGCTGATGCAGGGCACCAATTTCGTCAATTTCATTGGTCGTACCGCCTGGGTGGGCGCTGGCGAACATGGGCTTTTTGCTATCGAAGTCACGGAATTGTCCGAACCCCAAGCAGTCATTGGTAGCACACTACACAAGATTGCGTACCCAGACGACTATCAAAAACACCTCGACCACGACCGGCAATTACAGCACGCCCATGAGCATCCCGGTATCGACATTTCTGACCAGCTCAAGGGTGTAAATCGCAAGAAGAACCCCACCGAAGTTCATGAAGTGTTAGACGTACATCACCGCGGTGAATATGTCTATGCAGCCTGCGGAGCGGGTGGAGTGCGGATATACGACACTGCGTTTATCGGTCACAAAGGTTTCTCGGAACGCATTGTCACCGCTCCGGTATCTCCGCGGGGGCAGAAATTCTTTATCAAAACGCCCTATGCGACTTCCGTCGCTTCGCCAACGACCATAGCGCCCAGTCCCATTCGACGACAAACTGCGTTAAACGAAGAACCGGCGATACCTCTAATTTACGGATTTGTCTACGCGACAGACCTGAAACTAGGTTTGCTATGTGTCTTTGGCGGCACATTGCTTGACGGCAATCCCTTAAATAATTTCATTGATCATGAACTCAACACCATCTTCAACCCAGACGGATTACTCGACGGCGCGATGAAAGTCACCATCGTCGGTCAATATGCCTATGTCTGTTGCGATAAAGGATTGGTTGTGATTGATGTGTCACACCCCCCTAAGCCAAAGGTCGTCAGCGTTATTGAACAAGGAATTAACATGCCACGAACCTGTGTGATAAGGACGGCGTGAAAATTCTTGACACCACTGATATTTCCAAACCCAAATTAATAACGACCGTACCGCTTGCTGATGCAAAGAATATTTACGTCGCGCGCACCTACGCCTATGTGTCGGCTGGACATCAAGGTTTAGTGATTTTGGATGTCAAGAATCCCACTAAACCAGTGATTGACCAGGTCTACAATGCGGGTGGCAAAATCAGCGATCTACATGACGTACAATTGGGAATTACTAACGTTAGTGCGTTTGCTTACCTGGCAGATGGTCATAATGGCTTCCACGTCGTTCAGCTTACCAATGCCAACCGACCTGACAACAACGGGTTTAGTCCTCGTCCATTGCCTGAGTTAATTGCCAGTTATGCCCTGCCACATCATGGAAGCGCCCTGTCAATATCTAAGGGGATTGACCGTGATCGAGCAGTAGATGAATCAGGCAACCAAATCGCCGTCTTCGGTCGTATTGGCGCGCGACCGTTGAACAGACTGGAAGAAAATATCTACCTCCGCAACGGCTTGCCTTGGCGCGTGTCCAACGACCCGTTCGATTCAGATATCTTTATCCTTGAACCAGATGCTAATATCCCACCCGTGTTACAGCGCTAACTGGGTAAGGACTCTTGGTTGGGATCCTCAATTGCGGATCCGTGGTTATGGAACTTCAGAAAATAGATCAGGCTCAACACAAGCATCGCCACACCCAAACCTGACATGCCGTACGTCAATTGTCGGAAAAACTCTAACCGCGTCATGTCACCTGCAATTTGATCTTTTATGGCCATCACGCTAATCGAGCCTACGTAACCAATCGAATCGGCGATATAGATGACAAAGACTGCTGTGCCCATCACTCTCGTCGATGCTATCAAACGGTCAAACAGTACTGATCCGTATGGCACATACGCTAAATATGACCCAAGTCCACACATGATCATCCATTGCAACCCGCTGATGGCACCCGCGTCGTACCACATCGTCCCAGCGCCCATCAAAAGACAGCCGCCTGTCATTACAACAAACGCACCAATTAAGCCCAAGCGGTTATCGCGAATCAAGTTTAAAACAGCCAGTGTGCCCACGACGCCAAAAGCAACCCACAATTCGCTGCGCGTGAAAATCGCAGTCTCTGATTCGCCGTAACCAAGCTGATCAAAAATTTCGACACCGAAATTATCTCGGAAATCTCGATATGCCGTTAGAAAGAAATACGCGATCATCAGCATTACCATCCCAGGTAAGAATTTCATTACAAACGCCCAGCGTTCTTTCCCGTTCATCGTAGACCGGACCATGCGAGACTGTTTATCCGCTGCGGTCGGTTCAGGCAAGCGATTGAGCAAATAGGCCGATAGCAAAAACGGAGGTAAAAACATACACCCCGTAACAAACGGCATCCAAAACTGGTCCACGTCGTGTGCGCTCATCAGCCAACGCCCAATGTCCTTGACGACACCACTTGCCACAATAAACGAACAACTTAAGCCTGCCAGCAACATCTCCGACGTCTTCCGTCCTTCGAGATACCAAACGACCAAACCCCACACCATTCCCAAAGGCAGACCATTAAAGAAAATCGCTATTACCTTGCCCCATGGTGGCAAAAACGCGAAACCCAACAACGCCATTTGCGCAACGAGGATCAGCCCCACCAACATCCCAAAACGTTGTTTACGTGTTACCTCCGAGACTACCTTAATCCCAATAATCTTGGACAACGTATAGCCCACAATCTGGCTAATGACAAAGATGGTCTTTAAGTCGAAATTAGTCCCGAGAAACTTCACGCCGTCGTAGCTAGCGGCAGAAAACGGCTTGCGAAATGCGTACATGCAGAAATACGTCGAGAATGCAACGGCGATGGCAAACGCCGTCAATAAAAACGTTTCCTTGAATGACGATTCAGATTCATCAATGTCATTTTCAACGTTTAACATCAAATACCTCTATTGCAGATTATCAATTGTGCTAATTGGTAGTCCCTAACGCTTCCAGCAACAACTCCGCCACGTCCCTAACCTCAACCGCTGCCTCCCGTGCCGTCAAGCCATCGCTCATCATTGTAAGGCAAAAGGGACAGGATACCGCAAGTGTTTTGGCAGTGCTACCAATTACTTCATCCACTCGTCCGTTACCCGTGCGTTCACTAGCTTCGTCATCAAACCACATCCGTCCTCCACCGGCGCCACAACAGGCAGTGTTTTCACCGCATCTGGATAACTCCACTACAGATTCCTTCGGCAACGTCAACTGTATCAATTCCCGTGGCGATTCCGTGATACCGTTCACTCTCGCCAAATAACAGGGGTCGTGATAAGTGAGCAGCGCCGCATCTGCATTAGCGCCCTCCGCATTCTCGGGAATCACAAGCCGACCCGCCGCAAGCAACTCGCTTAAGTATTGAGTGTGATGCACTGCTTCAAATCGGCAATCATCCCCCGCGCCAAACTCTTCGTAAAACTGCGGATAATCGTGCTTGAAACTATTAAGACAATGCGGACAATGTGTCACGATCTTCTT
>LWDU01032254.1_pt1 | contig 29604 bp, 15 predicted proteins | sample 727161 | NCBI WGS metagenome assembly LWDU01 (sample SAMN04566230, study PRJNA314399) | hydrothermal vent metagenome | isolation source: deep sea hydrothermal plume seawater | place: Mexico: Gulf of California, Guaymas Basin | collected 2004-07-11
CAGACTATCTGCTCAAACCCCAGTCTGAATCCGCCATTGGCTTGCATAAACCCCTGAGCTTTCAACCAATTTCTCGTGAGTTCCGCGCTCGACTATTGCTCCATCAACCATCGAAATGATCTCATCGGCTTTTCTTATTGTCGAGAGCCTATGTGCAACTGCTATTGTAGTTCTTTGGCTACCACTTGCTAGCAAATTTTCCTGGATTTTCTGCTCGGTCTCTGCGTCTAAAGCACTGGATGCTTCATCCAAAACCAATAGACTTGGATTCTTGAGCAAAGCCCTTGCTAAAGAAACACGCGCTCTTTGGCCGCCTGAAAGTTTTGCACCGCGATCCCCAACCATCGTTTCAAGACCATCTTCCAATTCGCCTACGAATTTTGATGCCCCAGCCATTTCCAAAGCGCTCATTACCTCTTCATCGGTTGCTTCTCGATTATAAACCACGTTTTGCTTCAATGAGCCGTAGAAAAGGAATGGCTCTTGGCTGACAAAGCCCATCGCGGCTCTGACCGAATCCAAAGTGAGATCTTGAACATCGACACCATTGACCAATACCTGCCCTGATTGCGGTTCGTAATAGCGCATCAACAATTTGAGAATCGTAGTTTTACCGGCCCCTGTATGGCCCATCACGCCAATAAATTGACCTGCTTTTACCTCGAATGATATACCGGCTAAGACCTTGGTAGAGGTGCCAGGATAAGTGAAATGCACATCTTTGAATTCGACCGAGGTAATTGGCCCATCCAAATCGGTCGAGTCTTCTTTATCGGTGATTGTAGGTTCTAAATCGACCAAGGCGAAGACTCTTCGAGCGCTTGCTTCACCCTTTTGTAATTGGTTTACTAGCATTCCAAAGATAAACATCGGCATGGTCATTCTGGTTGAGATCAATAGGAATGTCACCAATTGACCGGTGGTGATTTCGCCAGATTTGGTTAGATATCCACCTGCTGTAACCAGTAGGCCGAATGCAATTCCCGCGATCGCGTATAATCCTGGCAAAAATTTATTGCGGGTTCGACTTGCTGAAATCGCTTGCTCGCGATAAGCGCTCGATTCCCTATCTACTCGGTTCGCTTCCCAATCTTGAGCATTATAGGCTTGAACTACCGAAATCCCAGAAATGACATTTTCCAAAACGGCGGTAATATCGCCAGTTGATTCCCGCTGTTGGCGGTATTTTCGCTGGACTCTAGTTGAGAATAGATAAACCAATGGAATTATCAATATCAGGGGAGCAAAGAGGACTGCGGCTAATTTCCAGCTCATTAAAGTCAGAATTAAAAATGCGGTAGCAAAGGTAACTGTAATCCTAATAATCGAGGTCGATGCATCGCTTATAACATCCTCTAATTGATTGACATCCGCTGAGAGCACGCTCATCAATTGCCCGGTTTGACGTAGGTCATAATACGATGCTTCCATGTCGATAAGTGACTTTGTAGCATCTAAGCGGAGATCGTGTTGAACCTTATAGCCAAGGGTTTGCCAACAATATTCGCTAATACCTTGGAATACAGCCAAACTGGCAAATCCTAAGAATATCAGGAAACCATAGCCGATCGCTAGATTATCGGTAAAGAGTGGGAAGACGGTTTCATCGAGAATTTCTCGGAAACCTCCAAAAAAACCTTCAGTTTTGTCACCCGAATAAAAATCGACCGCGAATCCAATGAACACAAATGGCAATAAATCGGCAAACCGAGCCAAACCATTCGAAAGAATTCCAACAAATGCTCGCTGCTTATAATTGCGGGCATAGGGCAATATTCTCCATATTTGCTTACCCAAAATCTCGGTTTTATCGGAATTCAAATCCTCAACCGAGAGATGGTCATACTGTGCTGCCCGCGCATGTCCTGCTCCCATGAGTTCGGAGCGTATGCCGCACCTTCTTGAACTTGCGCGAAGCCATAACCTTCATTCACAACCGGAGATAAGCACCCCCCATGCGCGTAGTTGGTCTAGTCCTCATCCTGTTGATTTCTTCTCTATCTCCTGTATTTGCTTACTCGGAACCAAGCCATGAAGGCACCGATATTAATTTTAGAAATGGCGATGTTATCACAACACCAATTGAAGATATGTCTTCAATCAATTACGACGGATTTTGGATTTTAACTCACGAGTATCCAATTCCAAGCACTTGGACTGCGAGCCTGTCCGATTCGGGTGTTGATTGTTGGTCCTATTTGCCACCGAATGCATTCAATTGTGAACTTAGTGGACAAACACCGGCTGAACTCGCTCATCTCGAGGTAGAAGGTATGTTGTATATGCCGGCAAAATCCAAGATCCACCCCGATGTTATACCCGCACTTGAAGGTGAAAAGGATGTATATTTTATTGCCAAAGGTATCGGAGTGTTGAATTTAGTTCTATCCGGTGATCAATTACCAGAAGAAATTTTTGACAGAAGTGATATTAGAGTTCTTAGTCATAATTGGCGGTGGTCGACGGTCGAGGCTCAAACCTCTGGTGTCGAATGGTTGAGTCATCAATCCGAAATCGAATGGATTGAGCCAAAGTTCGAAATGAAGATCCTCAACGATGAGGCCGACTCGGTAATGGGCGCAGATGTATTACAATCTGCTGTGGCAATGGCTGGGATCAACTCGGCATGGAATGGTCTGGATGGTACCGGCGTAATTGTAGCGGTTGCCGATACCGGCTTAGATAATGGAGTTAATAATTCCAATATGCACCCCGATTTCAAAGACCATATCGTTGGGATTCACGATTACCCCATTGATTCAAGCATCTCTTCTTTAGTTACATCAACAGCTTCAGATGGCGCGTCTGACCTAGATAGTGGCCACGGCACTCACGTAGCTGGTTCAGTACTCGGTGATGGTACCCAATCTTCTGGGGTAATCAAGGGGTTAGCGCCTGAAGCTAGATTGTACATGCAAGCAACCGAGGTTTATACCGATTGGACGACTTATGCTCAAAACACCTATGGATTAACAGATGGTTACAGTTTAACCGGCATCCCTGCTGATTTAGCAGATCTGTATGACCAAGCTGCTGCTAATGGATCCAATATCCATACTAATTCATGGGGTTCTTCGGTAAACGGCCAATATACTACCTCGTCGATGCAATCTGATTATTCGGCTCGAAATCACACTGGGATGTTAATTCTGTTCGCAGCATCAAACGATGGGGTTGATGCAAATGGTGATGGTGAAATAGACCATGACAGTTTAGGTGCACCAGGTTCGGCAAAAAATGTTTTAACGGTCGGTGCTTCAGAAAATAATCGACCTTCAATCAATTACATATGGGGAACAGGTAGTAACCCAATCTACAATGACCTACGTTCCAATAATACCGAAGGGATGGCTGCATTTTCTAGCCGAGGGCCTACCGATGATAATCGACTAAAACCCGATGTTTCTGCACCAGGGACCGATATCCTCTCAACTCGAAGCAGGTCTGCATCCGGAACAGGTTGGGGCACCCACGCCAATACAGACTACCTCTACATGGGCGGGACTTCTATGGCTACACCACTAACTGCAGGTGCTGCTGCCTTGCTCTACCAGCATATGGCGGTAAATCTCAACAATTCTAATCCATCGAGTGCGTTGATGAAAGGGATAATCGTAACCAGTTCTCGTGATATGACCGGCCAATATGGTTCTGCTACCAATGGCGCTGGTGAGCCTGCACCGAATTATCACGAAGGATGGGGCTTGGTTGATCTGGACCGCGCGGTAAATACCTCGTGGATAGATGGGGACTCGGTCAATACCGGCGATAGTTTGGGCTGGAGATTTACAGTTCCAAATAGCGCACCTGACCTCAAAATCATGCTTTCTTGGACCGACCCAGCAAGCACAACTGCTGCTGCGACCAATCTGGTAAACGATCTTGATTTTGCAGTCAAAGACCCATCGGGTACTTGGACCGAATTCGGAAATGATCTGGACAATATATTTGGTGGGACCGTTTCCTCGCCGACCGCAGGAATTTGGGAAATATATGTAAACGGTAGTCAGGTTCCAACTGGACCTCAGTCCTTTGCTCTGGTAATGGACGCACCATATACGATGACCAATTTAACAACCGACCAAGATGGAGACGGTGTACTCGACGAAAACGACGATTGTGCGACAACGTACGGAACCTCGACCGAAGATACGACCGGTTGTCCAGATAGCGATGGCGACGGTTGGTCAAACGTCGGAGATGAGTTCCCCAATGACGGCACCCAATGGGCTGATGCAGATGGTGATAATTACGGTGATAATCCAGGTGGAACAAATGCAGATTCTTGTCCCTCGGTAAGTGGTACCTCTACCGGAGACCGCTATGGTTGCGAAGATTCTGATGGTGATACTTGGTCGAATCCTGACGGCGGTTGGACCGCCTTTGAGGGAGCAGATGCTTGCGAGAATACTTCCGGTACATCTTATCTGGACCGGAATGGTTGCCTCGATAATGATACTGATGGCCAGTCGAATATTAACGATGTCCTCGAGAACGATTCGAGCCAATGGCTCGATAGCGACGGTGACGGTTTCTATGACAATGCTAATCCCGCAACCAATTGGGACGATTGCCCCAATATATCTGGAAATTCAACCGCCGACCTCCAAGGCTGCATAGATAGCGATGGCGATGGAGTTTCAGATTCAAACGATCAATGGCCTTCGGATCCAAATCGATCGATTGACACCGATGGCGATGGAGTATCAGATGGTAATGATGATTGCGTGAACGTCGCTGGAAATTCGACATATATTCAATTGGGATGTATCGATACAGATGGTGATGGACGCACCATTGAATACGATGTATTTCCAACCGATTCAACCCAATGGAATGATACTGATGGTGATAATTTCGGTGATAATCCAGCTGGAAATGCTGCCGATGATTGCCCGTTAATCTCAGGGACTTCTTGGCAAAATAATTACCTCGGCTGCGTCGATTCCGATGATGATGGATGGGGCGATGATGAAGATGAGTTCGTCGATGATTCAACTCAATGGGTAGATAGTGACGGTGATTCCTACGGCGATAATAGCGGCGGAACAACTGCGGATTCATGCCCTAGCATCGCAGGAAATTCTACCTTGGACCGCTATGGCTGTACAGATACTGATGGCGATGGTCAATCGGATCTAAACGATGCATTACCAAACGACGCCAGTCAATCTATCGATAGTGATGGTGATGGTTATGGGGATAATCAACAAGGCACAACACCAGACTCCTGTCCAAATACCCCTGGAAATTCAACCTTGGAGCGTTTCGGCTGTGTCGATACTGATGGCGATGGTCAATCGGATCTAAACGATGCCTTCCCTAACGACCCTACCCGGGCCGCAGATAGTGATGCTGATGGCTTTGATGATCTCGAAGATGATTGTCCACAAGTCCCAGGCACCTCGCTCAACGGCAGCATCGGTTGTTTCGATGCTGACCAAGATTCTTGGGCTGACCACAACGATTCATTCCCAATAGATTCTAGCCAATGGGCTGACTTCGATGAGGACGGATTTGGCGATAATGCTGATGGAAGTAATCCCGATGATTGTCCTGTAATTGCAGGAAATAGTAGTGCTGATTTAAACGGATGTCTCGACGATGACGGAGATGGTTGGTCGAATAATGGAGACTTATTCCAAAACGATCCAACCGAATGGGCCGATAACGATAGTGACGGATTTGGTGACAATTCAGATATTTGCCCGTCGATTGCTGGTACTGCATCCAATGGCTCGATCGGATGTTTGGATTCGGATTTAGATTCGTGGTCCGATGACCTCGATTTCGATTCAACTGATGCTAGCCAATGGCAAGACCTTGACCAAGATGGATATGGTGATAATGCGGCTGGTACAAATGGGGATGACTGCCCTGAGGAGGGAGGCATATCCTTCGAAGATTTGAGGGGATGTGCTGATTCTGATGGCGATGGATGGTCTGATGCTGGTGATGCATTCATCAATAATCCAAGCCAATACATCGATAGCGATGGAGACGGGTTCGGAGATAACAATGAACCCGGTTCTCAGCAAGCCGACCATTGGCCCGATGATGCAACTCGAAACCAAGCCGAAGTGACATTGTCTTGTGATAGCGATGGCTTCAAACTCGATATCGCAAATGTCAGTAGTGTTGCATTCAGTTGTAGTGTAACCAATGGAATTCAAAATCAATTAACCGTTCGACTCGAATGGAAGGCGATGAATGCTGTAGATGCTGCTGTCAGAACTCATGTGCTCATTCTGGATAGTGGAGAAACAAAAACTATCGCTTTTGCCGGCGAGGTTGTTGAATCTGGCGACCATACGCTGGTGATAGAAGCTAGCGAGCCCGGTGCGGATTCAAGCATGGCTTTCGTCTCAATTCCATTAAAGGCGATAAATACCGAAGAAGGAGATAGTCTTTCAGAGATCCTCGAAATGGCTGAAAACTTGAGTGATACTCAAGAAATCGTTGCATTAAGCATCGTTGGAATTCTTCTATCGATTTTGTTGGTCAATACAAAACTCAGATCAAAGAAGCGTAAAACTGAGCGTCAACAAACAATTAATGCAATGCGATACCAACGCTTGAATTCCGATATACAAACTCCACAATTCGGACGAGTTCCACCGAGATTTTAGGACCGAATCGGCTAAGAGGAGGACGCCCTCCCACGGATTACTTCGCGGATATGGTGAAGTGGCTATCACCTGAGGTTTCCAACCTCATGTCGTGGGTTCGACTCCCGCTATCCGCACTTAGATTTCTATGAAATCTAAGTGCGTCTAGCTAGCGAGTGAACGGTCGTTTTGCTAAGTACTGTTCAGTTCACGCTGACCATTCGACCTTCCCTCTCTTCGCTCAGTCCAGGTCTCAGGTTCCGCTATCCGCATTTCTTCCTGCGTTGAATTTAAATTTAGCAGGAAAAATGCGTTGAATTTAAATTCAAGATAAGCATATATTCAAGAGTAATCGTCAAACCGCCCCATACATGAACAGGCAGATGACCGCACTCATTCTGACCTCTGTTTTTGTTTTAGCGCCTTTATCAGGCTGCTTTGGCAATGCTGAAGAAAAGGCTATCAATCCTGCCGAAGATTTTCAGATCGACTTTGTCGACCCGACTGATGCAATTATGAAAACAGGTGAGTGGCATGACTTCACCCTTGAGGGTATAGGAAATGCGATCTCTACCGAAGCTGATGTTCTGCTATTCGTAAATGGCTCCTACATCCCTGAGCACATAGTTTATGGTGGCGAAAATACCGTCAAAGGAAGGCTGTTAACCACACCTTATACTACAGATGTCAATATCACTTTCATGAATTCAAAAGGCGAATCTGAAATAATTGTAGTGCCGTTGGAAAATGGCACGCCTATCGTCAACGGTAAGGATTGGTTTGAAAAAATGGATTTCATTACCAGCGTTTGTAGTGATTCAAGCAAATGTGGCGGTTATATCAACCGCTGGATGGGGACGCCAAATCCTGCTTTCGAACGAGGCGCTTCATTCTTCCAAGGCCATTTTGAAGGCTTAGGATATGAAACTCACATCTTGAGAGTAATCGACCACGGAAACCCAACCGAACCTGAAAGCCTCAATGTCATAGCATGGAAAGAAGGACGCAGAGACGATTGTGTTCAAGGCATGGGCGCTCACATGGATATCGCACCACCGGGTGGTCCTCCTGGCGGTGGAACCTATGAAGGAGCATACGATAATACTGCAGGAACTGTGGCAGTAATGTTATTTGCTCGGGCTTTCGTAGATGTGATGTTCGAATGCGATACCTTCCTCGCACTATGGTCTTCTGAAGAGGAAGGATTGAGAGGATCAAATGCATTTGCTAACAATAATTGTGATTATTGCTTACCTCAAGACAAAGAATTAGAATTCTACATCAACATGGATATGATGGGGATTTCTTGGCCGGCCAAAAAAGCCTCAGGAGATCCATTTCCCTATCACGCTTGGTCTGGACCTGATGCGGATCCAGAGGCCCAAGATGTCGAGATAACTTCGGTATTGGAGCAAGTTCACTTCGATATTTTGAAAGCACCAAGGGATTTGAGAATCGATGGTGAATACGGTGCTGGTTGTGACCAGCACTGGGGCGAGCATGCCGATTTGACACTCGATGTCCACGAGGATACATTCGGACGCTCAGATCACGTAACATTCCGAGATTTAGGCGCTCAAACCATCTTCCACCTCGGAGCTTACGACGCCGATTATTCAGCGTACCACAGCCCTTCGGACACTTTGGACAATATGGCGTCGGTAGTAGGTGGGCAAGAGGAATTGGAGAAAAGTATGGAGTTCGTACTTTGGGCTGCATTCCTAGAATTCGTTATCGCGGATCAAAATCCAAATGTGCGTAATCTAAACGCTTGAAATTGCACCAAAATATTCTACTAATTTGATCGTTATCCCATAAGCGATAATGGTAATCACACAGGCTAATCCGAGCGAAGGCCAGAACTCCATACCTCTCTTAATGAAAATTGGCAACGAAATGAATAAAGCCAATGAAGGCAGAACTAACCAGAAAATACCTTTGCTAAATTGTGAGATTTTTTCTAAATCAGAACTGTCATTATACAGCCAAATCAACGCCATTATTGAGACCAAAGGCAATGATGCGAGAACTGCACCGAGTATTCCATTTTTCTTTGCTAATTCGCTTGCTCCAATCACCAAAGCGCCCGAAATAATTCCCCGTAGGACCAATTGCCACCAAATCATCGGTTGCCATTGAATCGTGGCGGTTTGTGATGATTGCGTCTAAAAGCCGAAATTATTATTGAATGAATTAGGGCAAAGTTCATGCTTGGAACGATTATCAAACAATCCATGACCATCGAAGTGTGTTCAAATTGCTACAGCCCGAGAATTTCACCCTATATGGGTTTTGAAACCGGTAAAAGATATATCTGTCAAGATTGTGAAAATATAATTGTCGTAACATTCGAATTCGAGAGTATAGATGCACTTGCTGCATTTCTTAAGGATAAACAAGAAGCGGAAAATTCTTAATTCCAAAAGGCGCTATCTTCCCATGGCAGGCCAACCGCGATTCCGACCAGTTCCAAAATCACATAATTGAAAATTAAATAACTGACTAAGGTGATTAAAAAAACAGTTAAACTGGTATTGATGACCTTTTTGCGTTCACGTTTTACATCATCAATAGAGCAGATCCCATCGGCTTTGAAAGTGCGATATAATCCATAGGAGATGAATAAAAAGCTCGCCAAATATAACCACCAACGCACCGCACTAAAATAGAGATTATTCGATAGTGCGGCAGCATATGTTACCGATGATAGTGAGAACATCACCAAAATCACTGATGGCAAACAGCACATTGAAGCGAGCACGGCCGATGAGGAGATCCACTTCCACAGCCCTTGTTCCATCAAACCGGTCTAAGCAACACTAGTTGATGAACCCCTGCTAAAACAATACAATCCCGGGGTCGTAAATGGGTCAAGCCTAAGGATTTCGAGTTGCCTGGCAACCTATTTCGAAATCTGGATTATCTTTCATCGCATCTCTGGTTGCATCAAGTAAATCATCTTCTGAAGTTCTGGGTTTGCCTCCAGATTTTCTCCAAGCGACCGATACCATGAGGTCGTCATGGTGGAAACTGTGGACATTGTAGTCGGCTAAATTGATATTTCGGGGATTGAGATTCATCCCCAATTGTTCGGCTTTTTGCACCGCTTCTTTTGCAGTCCAGATTTTGATGGCTTGGTTGGGATTCTCTCTTAGCCAATCCAATTCTTCACCTTTTGCCATCATGTCGAATGCATTTTCCTGGATGCCCCGGTTGGCTGGTTCACCATCAATGCCGACCCACCAACCCGCCTCAATCAATGCACAGACGGCCCACTCACCCGAGTGGCCGATGCTAATGCCTGGCAGCGTATCATTTCGCCATAGCCCTTCTATCCAACTTAGGTAAGGTGCGCGATTTGCTGTTCTCAACACTTCGATCGAATCGAGTGGAATATCCCATTTTTCAAGACATAGTTGAAGCAGGTATCTTCCACTTTGATGATCTCGAATCCGTTTTTGAGTTGCTCGGCCTAAATCTTCATCAAATTGCGATTTATGATCGCCAATTTTCAATCTAGCGAGCAGCATTTTTGGACCGGATGGACTAACCATCACTTCCATGTAATCACCGTTGGAGACTGAACTTCTGTTCATCTGGAACCATGCCCATCGCTTTGAGTCTTAGGCCTTTCAATGCTAGGACTGGAGCGTCATCATCACCGACAACGACTACGTCATGAACGGTAATTCCACCTTCTTCTGAAGACATTTTTATACTCCTCATTCGAAGTTTTTCGTCCTTTTCTGGTACTCTTAACATGGTTGACCATTCGATTCCAATCGGTAAGCTGGAATAGCCATCGATCTCCATCGCTGCCAATCCTGCGTTTTGGAATCCTGCTTCTATCAGCATTGGTAATGCTTCCAGAAGTACTTCCTCGCCTTCACTTTCAATAGCGAATTGATCACAAACGGGTAATTGGTGACGCATTAATGCAATGCTGTCTATGCCTAATCTATCTCCAGTACCAACCCCACGAAGAACTCCGCCGTGGCTTTGGAATCTAGGCCCATGGAAGTAACGCAAGTAGATGAAACTTGGAGAGTGAATCAAATCACCATCGGCAGGGGTGCCGATGCTTGGAATCATCTCAACTTCATTTTGTAAGAAGGGACAGATGTCATCACAACTTGATACCAATCGAACCTTAGCTGTATGATGTAATCTTGGTTCGCCGAAAACCTCTCCTTTAGAATTGATCAAATCTGATACCAATCGACATTCGACCCAAACCAATTCGCCTTCGGATTTTGCTATCGACACTTCAACTCTGACGGTCAACGACTGTTTCATGATCTTGATTGGAAGGCCAAAACTCACATCTTCAAATCCGGCCAAACAATGTCCTGGAAGTAATAACATCGCATTTTCAGCAAACATTTCCAGCGCCATAACCCCGGGGTGATATGGAACGCCTTCGATCGAATGGTCGGCCAAGAATGGATGGTCCAATATCGAAAGAGTACACTGTGAAGTCAAGGATTTCCCTTCGTTCAAATCAACTATTTTGTCGATTAAAGGGAATCGGCGAGGATCTGCAATAGATACGGCCATTTCTGCCGGCAGCATCAATGGAGCTTCTCTAAATGCATCAAACCGGTCCATCAAGCCAAGAGAACCACATCCGAGAACTCGGCGTTTTCCGCCTGAAAGAGCCTCTCCGACGAAGATTTCAACCCCGTCTTTAACCGCCAAAGTATCGATTCCTGCAGCCTCAAAAACCGCTTCGATCGAACCGCGGGTCGCCATTCCTACATCTCGCCAACCGGTCCAACCAATAGCTACTGCACGACATTTTTTCGCCGCAGTCAAACGAGCCATTTCAGCGTCCAAAATCGAGTTTGCTGCGGCGTAATCGGTTTGGCCACCATTGCCAAACCGACCTGCTACGCTAGTGAATGCACAAGCGAAGCGCAAATCGTCACCGGTTGCGGACACTAGTGCTTTCCAACCGTCAATCTTCACTCTGACAACCATATCGAAGGTCTCCCAAGATTTGTCACCGACCAATTTGGAATCTTCCAATCCAGCTCCGTGAACAATCCCGGTTACACTTCTGCCGTTGACTGCTGCAGATATTCCTGCAGCATTACAAACATCAACACTATGGTACTCAGCATTATTTCCACTTTGGGTAATTGCGGCAATCGTTGCGTAAATGTCACGGCTACGAGTAAATTTGGTCCAAGAACTATTCCACTCGACCATGGTTAATTTCTCCGAATCAGATTCGGAAATCAAACGCTCTCTGAGAGCGTTTTTCTCAGCGGTCAGTTGTGATTCATTCCAATCGAGCCATTGTGAAGTTTCCTCGATGAGGCTTGAACGACCGAGCAACAAGAAGGTTGCTCCGGCGTCTTTAGATTGATTCGCTACCGCGATAATCGCAGCCGCAGTAACACCAGATCCTCCACCGCTGACCAACCAAAGGTCATCTGATTGTAGAGGTTTTATCTCTTCTACCAAATCTTCAGCAAAGCAGACCAGAGTCCATCGGCTCGAGTCTCGATCTATTCCAATCTCAACCTCTCCGCCGAAGGTAAAGAGCTCATCATCGATGATTTGTGCAGCCAAGTCAGCATCGATGAGCATCTCAGGGTGGATGTCGAGAGCACGACAACGGATCTTTTCTTGTTCAAAAGAATAGGATTTTGTAATTCCACTAGCTCCACATTGGAGTGAATTGAATTTAGATCCACGGTTGCCATGCCGGCCATCTAATGCGGTAACGCTTGCAACCAATCCACAAGAGAGTGCACCCAGTTGTTTATCCAAACCTTTGAGTAATCCAAACCATGAGTGAGATGACATCGTCACCTGCTTTGAAATCCCTTGTTCCCAAGATGCACCAACCAATGAAAGTGACGCCAAGTGAATCACTCCGGCTACATTCTCTAATCTCGAACAAATTTCTGCAATTTGCTCTGGGCTTCCGGGATCTGCTCTGAAAGTGTGGCCAGACAGTTCTTCTTGTTCCGATACGGTTTTTGCGCCGAATTCGAATCCAATTTTATCAACCGGAATTCCTCTTTCTTGTAATCTTAAAGCGAGTGCATCTGCAACTCCCCAACTATCTTGAGTCAAGACTATTTTTCCAGGGATTGGCAAACTTTCTGGCACCGCTTCACACGGTTCAACCTCGACTTGCCAGCGGCGTGTAGCAGTAGTTTTTGTTGGTGTTTGTACCGTTTCCACCACTGCTTCGATTACCGTAGGGGTTGGCCTAACGCTCCCGGTCATCTTCTCGATATAGGTGACGAAATGGTTGAGGGTTGGGTGATCGCCAAGAATGAAATCCTCATCGACTGGCAAAGAGAATAAATCTCTAATATCGCCCATGATTTCTGCTTGTTTGACCGTGTCTATTCCTAATTCTCCTTCGAGATCTTGGTCCATTTCGATAAAGTCGGCCGGATAGCCAGTATGCTTGACCACCACCTCGATCAATTGTGGAGTTATAGCTAAATTTTCTTTAATTTCTAATACCGGCGCAGGTGTGGTTCCTGCTAATTTGTCGATATAAGCAATCATGTGGTTTAGTGTTGGGTGATCGCCAAGAATGAAGTCCTCGTCGATGGGTAATGAGAATCTCTCTCGAATATCACCCATGATTTCGGCTTGTTTGACCGTATCAATCCCTAATTCTCCTTCTAAATCTTGGTCGAGTTCGATGAAGTCCGCAGGATAACCGGTATGTTTCACGACAATTTCGATAACCACTGGGGTAGTTTCACCTTCGATATTTACTACCGATGGTACCTCTTCAACAATGACCTGTTCGACGATGATTTCTTTTGGCTGTTCGACGATGATATCTATTGGCTGTTCGACGATGATCTCTATTGGCCGCTCAACGATTTCTAATTTATAGGCCTCACCTTGAATTCCACCGTGTAAATTATCTGAGCCGTTCACATATGCGACCAATTTATTCTGTAAAACTCTGAGTTCTAAATCATCGGTCCCAGCAAGATTTTTGTTCCAAGCCATCAATTTGGCTCCATCGATTCTCGGCCCTGAAAATTCTGATTTCCTGACCAATGATAAACCGATTTGACTGCCAAATCCTGCAGCAAACCTCATTCCATACTTGAGGTGAGGGTATGCTCCGCCTTTGGATAAATTGAGGTTGCCCAATTCTGGATCGTGTTCTTTATGATTTGCAATCGGTGGAATTCTACCGGTCAACAAGCCATAGAACATGCTCGCATCTTCAATTCCAACCGCCATCGGATGACCAGTGAATCCTTTGGTATTGGCGATGACCAAAGAATCGGCACTTGCGCCAAAAGTTTGGCGCAAAGCCTTCACTTCGGCTTGAGCCGAGCCACCTCGGGCGGGGGTGAAGGTTTCGTGAGAGAAGAAGACCGTTTCTTGTGCGATCTTGTGGCGGTCAAAGCCCCATCTATCTTCCATTTTGGCGATGAAATCTTCAACGGTTTGAGCGACGTGGTCAACATCTAATCTGGTGCCGTGGAAAGCCGAATTTGCGATTGTTGAGCCAAGTAATTCTGCTATTGGATTAACGCCTCGAGCAGCAGCTTCGGATTTTCTTTCAACTACGAACGCTGCTGCTCCCATACCCAATATGAGTCCGTTTCGACGCTTGTCGAATGGGATTGCAGTATCTTCGACTACATTACTGGTTGCAGCAGCACCGCTTGCTGCGAATCCTGCGCCGATCCATTCCCACATATCGTCACCGGTAACATCGTCAGCTGAGATGATGACTACTCGGTCACATCGGTCTGCTGCTAACCAGTCTTCTGCAACACTAAATGCTGCAGTTGCCGATGCACAAGCAAGATTGATGGTCGAATTGGGACCACGGATTCCAACGTGTTGAGCGAATTGTGAATGACCCATATTGAGAGTTTGGAACAGGTAACGCCGATCGAATTTTCCATCGTCATCGCCATTGGTTTTCGCGTGTTTTACAGCCGATTGCATTCCTGGGAAACAAGAAGCAAATACAATTCCGGTTCGGTCTCGGTATATCGCAGGAACCTGCCAAGACCTGATCAATCTCAATCCACCTTTCCCAACCTGTTCGACCGGGGTGAGTGGAATTCCTGCATCTCTTAGGGCGATTAAACCAGCAGCACAACCTAATTGGGTGGAAATATCCCAGGCTGCGAGGGCTTTGGCATCGATTCCGAATTCTTCTGCCGCATCGAAAGCACCTTTGATTCCGGCTAATTGAGGAATATCACCGAATTCTGTCGCCGCTTCCATATTGACACTGCCGTCTCTACCTTTGATCAACCGAACCAGGTTTTTGTCGAGCAACCTTTGCTTGTATTCGTCGCTAATTTCACTAATACATGTTTCACCACGAACTAATTTTTCGAAATTATCATCATCGAAAACTCGTTCTCCGCCGGGAAGGCCAAGAGAAATTCCGGTGATTACATATGGGTCTTGGGCCCGGTTGTCAACGGATAATTGAGCCGATGTAATAATTGGTTTAGGTTTTGAGATAATCCAACGAGTGATATCAGCAGGGGTTTTTGCTACACTAACATCCCATTCTGGATCGGTTTGACATTGAGAGCCAACTTGGCTAATAACTTGCTCAATTTGAGAATTACTCAGCAAAAGAACGCTACGCATATCAACATTTCCTTGGCAGAATTTAGCCGGATAGCCACAATGTTTTGCGATCAAATTTCCAACCAAACCATCGTTATTTACCGGAGCGGATACAACCGTCTTTTCTTGTTGGACAATGATTGTCTCACCGCCGGTCGAAGGAAGAGGCCGCGACCTTTCCTTGAGAGGAGTCGTCGGCAATGATGTCGATTTTTGGTTTTCGATAGGTCCTGCTCTGAAGCCATCGGTAAGATGAGCACTATCACCGACCGGCCACTCAGGCGGTCGCCCTGCAAGAGCGAGGCTTCCTAGTGCGCCCAAAAAGGTCGCAATTCCTCCGGCCTTTGGGTGATTTGTCATGATTGGTAAACTTGGTTTACCTTCGAGAATTTGGCTTGCGAAAACAGTTAATGCACGCTTTGGCCCAACCTCGACGAATAATCGGGCTCCAGCATCGTACATGGTATTGATCTGGCTGGTCCACTCGACCGCCGAAGCCATCTGAGGTGCTAATTTTGAAAGTACTGCGGTTTTCGAATCGCTACCGTCATCCATTGGATACCAACCGCCATCGACATTGCTGGTAATCGGAATTTTTGGCCAGCGAATATCCAATCCTTCGAGAAATCGGCGCAATGGTTCGTTGGCTGGTGCGACGATACGAGAGTGGAAAGCGTGGCTTGTCGCCAGTGGAAAACATTGGAATCCTTCGGCTTCGAATTTGGCCATCGCTTGCTTGACCGGTTCGGTCTCTCCAGCGATAACCGTCATCTTGGGTGAATTTTTATTCGCTGCGATAACATAGCCATCTATCTGGTCGATGATTGTTGCAATTTGGTCATATGGTGCGGTTATACTCGCCATCAATCCGGTATCGTCGATGACTACGCTACCCATTTCAGTCCCTCGTGCAGCTGCTGCACGCAAAGCACCATCCATGTCTAGAATCCCCGCACTCATCAAAGCAGCATACTCGCCTAAACTATGGCCAGCGACCATGTCAGGTGTATGGCCGTGAACGTTTAGTGCGGCTTCGATTGCTAAATCTGCGGTCAACATTGCAGGTTGAGTATATTCGGTTTGCTTTAGTTTATTCTCAGCGGTTGTGAGTTGTTCTTTATCAAGATTAGATTGTAAAACAAAAGATGAAAAAATTTCTCCATCAAGTACGTCGACCATGGTTTCATCGGCCTTAGCCCAAACATTTGCTACCGCATTAAAGCGGCGTGATAAATCCCCGGTCATTCCAATGTATTGGCTTCCTTGTCCGGGGTACATATGGGCCACTTTTGCACCATCGGGCATACTTGGAGTATCGGTGATCAGAATGCCTTGGCTTTGTAAAAAACCCCATTTTTCTTTATCGTCGATCGACTTCAATGCTAAGCTGTGCCGCTTTGAATATTGAGCCCAATCGGTTGCGATGAAAGCCATACGGTGGCTATCTTTTGTATCGAAGGACCATGCTGAATGCAAGGCCGATGAAAGTCTTGTACCCGATGGGTCATCGTCGAAATTTGGACCGTTGAAGGATATTGAATTCAATTTATTTTTAAGTTCATCCATGCTGTTTGCAGACAATAATAAAAGTCCACCTTCGACCGCTTTCAATTGTTCATGGGTCATGGTTGCTTTGATTCCACTCGAGATTGATTTTTGTGAATATACTTGCCAACGACCTTCCCATTCTTGGGCGATTGCAGCGTGATATTTCGGGTCAAAACCTTCGACTGCTACGTGGAAATTGGTTCCACCAAATCCGAATGCAGAAACACCAGCACGCCGAGGATGATTCTCTGGCTGAGGCCAATCCCTCGCTTCGGTCGGTACGAAGAATGGAATTTGGTTCCATTCAACGGTCGGATTAGGATTCTTGAAACCTGCACTCGGTGGAATGGTAGAATGATAGACCGCATTACATGCTTTGAGGATTCCTGCAATTCCTGCCGCGGCTTTAAGATGACCAATTTGGCTTTTGACCGAACCGACCGCAATATGGTCACCACCATCCAAACCGGTCCATAATAATGACAAGGTCGAGAGTTCAGTAGCATCTCCAACCTTGGTAGAAGTTCCATGTGCTTCGACCAATTCGACCGTCGACGGCTCATATCCTGCTTGAGAATATGCTCGACTAACCGCTTGAACTTGACCGCGTTGAGATGGTGCGGTAATACCTTTACCGCGCCCGTCAGAAGAACCTCCAACCCCTCGAATTACCGCTTTGACCTCATCGCCTTCAGCGATAGCATCGGCCAAGCGCTTGAGAACCATCATTCCAGCACCTTCACCCATCACGAAGCCGTTTGCTCCGGCATCAAATGGGGTGGAATGGCTAGCAGAAAGTGCACCGATCGCACTAAATTTTGCAAAGGTTTGTGGCTCCATCGTTCGGTCGGATGCGCCGGTTAACATGGTGTCAACCTGACGGGTTTGCAGAAGTCTGCAAGCATCGAGAAGTGCAGCCATAGAGGATGCACAAGCTGCATCGGTAGAATAATTTGGACCTTGGAGGTCCAAGAGATTAGCAACTCGTCCCGCGACGACATTTGCTAATTCCCCTGGCATTGTATCCTCATCGATTCGAGGCAGCCCCTCATTCATTTGAGCGATCATTTTGTCGGCTTGTTCGACCGACATACCATTGGAAATTGCGATTTCTCTCATTTCATGAGAGTAGATTCTCAAATTGGAATAGGTTCGGTTTTCCCCGCCTAATGCATTGGCGATTATCACTCCGGTTCGTGAACGATCGAGGGTTTTTCCACCCTCGCCATATCCTGCATCGGTTAGAGCATCATCGGAAACCGTAACAGCCCATAACTGGCATAGATCGATTTGTGGTAAAGTTCCAGGCGGTTGGCGCCATTTGCGCCAATCGAATTCGAAGCCTTCGACAAAACCGCCGATTTTAGAATATGTTTTACCTTCGGTAACGGTCCCTGGTCCACTTTCTTCCCAAAAAATCGAATCGTTCCAGCGACCTTCTGGAACGTTCTTAATCGATACGCGTGCATCGATAATATTCTGCCAAAATTGCTTCAAATCTTTTGCATCTGGCATCAAAGCAGCCATTCCGATAACCGCGATCGGCTCGAATGGCGCTTGGTCTAAACCTTCGCAAGGCTTTCCATTAGCGGTAGTAATCGTCATCGATTCACTCCCTCATTATGCTGCCTGGGACCATTGTGATTGAATATCCAGCATCGACATGGATGCATTGTCCGGTCACTCCGCTCGCCAATGGGCTGGCCAACCATGCGGCACAGCCGGCTACATCCTCTTGGTTGACATTTCGCCGCAAGGGCGAATTGGCGGCTACATGTTCTAGAATTTTGTCAAATCCAGGAATGCCACCCGCAGCCAAGGTTTTGATCGGACCGCTCGAGATCGCATTGACCCGATGGCCTTCTGGTCCGAGATGACAAGCGAGTTCTCTGGTCCAACATTCGAGTGCAGCTTTTGCCATGCTCATTATGCCATAAGATGGCACATGGCGGGTCGAGGCCGCATAGGTCAAAGTGATTGTTGATGAGCCCGGATTTAGGTAGGGCAAGGCGTATTTCAAACAGCGTTGTAATGAATTTGCTGAGATGGTAAATGCGGTATTAATCGCCGAGTCCTCCACGAATAGAATCGGTCGGTCAAAGCATTCGCGTGGAGCGAAGCCGATGGCGTGGATCAAGATATCTGCTTTTAGACCAGGGTTTTCAGCCGAGAATTTTTCAAAAAATTCCTTGGTATCGGCATCGGTCGCTACGTCGAGTGGATAAAATCCTGCGATTGCAGGCAATTTGTCCTTGAGTTGGAATACCCGAGACATGAATCTCTTTTGATAGCCCAGATACAAGGTAACCCCTGCATCGGCTAAAGATTGACAGATTGCCCAGGCGATACTATCCTCGCTTGCAACCCCAAATACGAATGCGACTTTGCCGTTCAGTCCGAGCATGGATGAGCACCTACCCTATGGGTAGGTGTAACTCGCCACACTACCCCCTATGATAGTTGCCGTGTCTAATCCAGCCGCGGCCCCCATTTAGGGAAATTGGTTAATCGCCAAATGGTGTGGCAAATACACTACTACAGCGATTAGAGATCATCAAAATCAAAGTCATCCAAATCATCATCTAGATCACCGAAATCAAAATCATCTTCAATCTCTTCAACAACCGGCATAGCCTTCTTTTTCTTAGATCTTTTCGAGGATTTTATCGCGGCTTTTGCAGATTTCTTTGCAGCTTTTGCTGCAGTCTTTTTCTGTCCGGTTTTCTTCGATAATTTTGAAATAATTACCAAGAGAAGAATCAGAGCGAATAAGCCGCCGCCTGCCATCGCAATCATTGCAACACTATCTTGACTCATAGTATCAAATCCACCTAGGTCAAGCGAACCCCCACCTAGACCTCCGCCCGAAGAAGATTCGACTACAACTTTAATCGTCACTTCTGAAACCTCAGCACTCTCATCCAATTTGCTGAATGCACGGATGACTACCGAGACTTCTTTATTGGATTTTAAATCGCTTGGAGTCTGCAAAGTAATCGTGCCTTGAGCAGATGAAGAACTCGGTTGAACATCCTCTCTGAAAAATGGATCGGTGATGAATGCAAATCCTGCTTCTTCCAACTCATCTGCATTAACTACGAATGCTTCCAATGTATCAAGACGGTTACCATCATTGTAAATTGTGAAAAGGAATGAAAACTCATCCCCAGATTCGATATTTCTGGTGGTTCGATCTGAAATATCCAAATCGACTCTAGAATATGGTAGTGATTTGACCGTGCCACCAACATTGTCTGTTATATTCAATAATCCAACCGGAATAACCGCCGGGTCACTGATGAAAACGACGCTATTTACCTGAGCTATAATGTCGAAATCGACCTCGGTAACCTCCATTCTTGCTTGGGCGTTGAAAGTAGCGAGGAATACGCTTTCTTCTCCCGCGTCTAATTCAAATGTAGTTTCAGAAAGTGTCAACGAAAAATCATTTGCACTCAACTCGTAATCTACTGTGATAGATTCCCGGCCAGATCCGGTGTTTTTGACGGTACAACCGACGGCTGTCGGAGTATTTTGTTCCGGATGAACATTAATCTCAACAGTTTGACTATCACAGTCTAATTGAACACTAATTCCGCCTTGAGCATCGACTGGTTCAACCATTGCTAATGGCAATAAAAGTAGCAGCGCAAAGATAATTGAGGTCCTCATCGATTACACCTAATATGCTTGCCACCTGCGACTGGGTCATGAACTTGTGGTCATATCGGTCCGTAAATTTGCTCGGGCAAATCCCTATGGCTACGCCATAAAACCTCTTCGTCCATTCCAGCATCGAGTAATTGCCGGGTTCTTTTAGGTACGGTTTTAGGACCTAAAACCGCTCCAGGCCGTTTGAGATCATCCATATAATCGGTTTCCAAAAAAAAGCCATGGCTCGATGATTGATGAGTATTGATTAATTCTTGAATTGCACCTGAACCTGCTAAAACACTAGGAGTGAGGCCATGGGTGTACTTTTTTGAAATATTTGGTGGAGCATAATGTCGGATCAACCTTTGCCGTGATAAACCGGCTTTATCTGCTAATTGAGCCAGTTCGCCATAGGTTTCATCCGATTCACCTTCGACATGTAATTGTAGAGGAATGCCCTCTTTAGCCGCCAATTCCATGGTCTTCAACAACAATCGATTGGAAGTTTGCCAAATCTCATCTGAAACCGGCCAGTGGGGCCGGCCGACCTCACCGATTCCATGAGCCAAACCTTCGTGGACGAACTGCAAAGCGGTTTCGATACTATCCCAATAGTTTTCTTCAGCCGATTCACCCAATGTTTCGAATTGATGAGCGAACGCGGCCGGATGTGGGCCTAAAATAACCCTGACACCTAGGCCAAGTGCGCGTACTTCATCAGCCATAGCCACAGTATTTGCATATGAATCTAGGTGGCCTTGACGAGTAGTGGGTGGAGCTGAAAAATCAGGACAATGAACGAGAACTAAATCGGTACCGCCAACCCGTTGAAAATCCAAAGCGGCAGCCAAATAGCGACCGTTTCGATTCAGGTGGAAATGGTTGTCGAGGATTGGACCCTTCCAATCCATTTCATTCACACCTTGAGAGATTTCTTTTGCGTCAATTTATCTTTCCAGTGGACCGCAGCCATCGCGACCATATTTGGGTGGCGAGCCTTGAGTGCAACTGTTCGACCGTTTGGCCAAATCAATAATTCCAAATCGTGGCGAGAATCTTCAATTCGTAAACAGCCTAATCTTTTGTCGACCGATGAAGTTCCGCTGCCAAGATTTGTTCTGAAAGAATTGATGTCGATATCGTGGCCAAAATCGAAGGATACCACAATTGGTCCAAGTTCGGTAGTCATTCCACCATCATCTCGGCCCATGCGCAATAACATCTCTTTAGCAGCTGCTCTTGCAGCCCCGATTCGATGAGTGCCGTGAACGATAATTCGTCCATCTTTATCTATGATAATGGTCGCTCTAGGTGTATCCAACATCTTGATAATTACATCACCATTTTGGACTCCGCCCAATCTTTCGATCGCCTCTTCGAGGTCGACCGGAGGCGAACAAGTGAATCTTACCAGCAGGTTTTCAACCCTGACATCAATCTTTGATGAGCCCGACATAATCACTCCTCCTCGTCTTCGGATTGAGCGCTAACTGATGAAGCCTCTGCTTCAGGTAATTCTTCAAGTGCGTTTTGAATTCCCTTTCTCCAAGGCAGAATTATTGGTACTAACATGACTGCATCATCACCGAATTCCTGGCGTAAACTCGCCAATCCTCCACGCAGCCGCGCTGCGAATCTTTGGTCTCTGTTCAAATTTAATTCGGCCGAGGAACGGTCTTGCAATAATGACCACCAGGTCCCACATAGCGAACTCGCAGCTTGAAGGCCATCGGGTGCTTTATCCGGTTGTGTAACAACGTATTTTCTCATGCTTTTAAGCCGCTTACGCCACTTTCTTCCAATCAGTGCCATCCCGAGTAACTTACGAGGGGAGGTCATCACCTTTGCTTCGTTTTCAAGGTGATCTACCCAATTCTCATCCGATAGGTCAGGCTCTGCAAAAGTGATCAATCTTCCATGTTTTAGCGCCGACTTGTGGAGGCGGCGAGGCTCAGGGTCTGGGAATTTCCCAATCTGTATATCTTCTACATAGGTTAACATCTCAAGATAATATCCATCGATACCACCCCCGAGAATCGCACTATCCAAGTTAATTCCCGAATCTTCCAATTCCGCTTCTTCCTCACCTTGCCAAACCTCAGGTTCTTCCGAGGTAACTAGCAAACCAAGACCGTGCCAAGTAAACCTCGGCCTCATCGATAGCGGATAGACAACGGTTGGTAATGTCCCATGCAAAACGATTGTACCGCCATCGGGGTCTTCCCAATGGATATCAGGCCAACTCAAATCCATTATAATCACTTATTGGAATTTACCCAATCGTGAAGACTTGGAATATCCCAGCCTTGATCGAAATAGCCCTGAATTGTCGCTTGGTCCCACTGCGGGAATTCTTGCAACGCTTGAGCCATCAATGGGTCGACCGGCGCTGCTGTTGCTGCACCAGGAGGTGGCCCTATTGCCGCAGGGATATCGACGTATTCTTTGACATCGCCTTCATTATATTCATATTCGTAAGTTCCATCTCCAGAATCACGCTTAACCAATACAACTACTGCAACCAAAAGGATGAGAATCAAAGCTGCTAAACCAATAACGATCAACATTCCTGAGCCCGCTAATAGCCCGCCATCTTCGCCCTTTACGGCGACATTGAAATCCTTGCTTGATTCGGATCCATTCCAAAGAACTTCATTTGAATCTGCATCGACTATCAAAAAGTACATTCCCGTTGTTGGAGTAGTAAATTTCTCTAAGGTAATGAAGATATTATCTGTCTTTGATTGTTGAATTATATCCGTAGTATAGGTTAACTCGGTAACTGGGAAAGAACCATCGGTAACCGATTGAACCTCTAAGGTTAAGTTTCCATCCATCGTCCCGGTATTCTTGATTGAAATTTCAAGAATTGGGGTATCATCGACCTGTGGCGATTTCGGGTTCATCCTTACATCGGTTACAACGAATGTCGCCTCTTGGTGAACCAAACGGTATTGAGAATTATGACTAGCATCACTCGACCAGATTGAACTCACTCCACCGGCATCGTTTGGACCGCCGCCTTCGATTGACCAACCAGCCGAATCTCGGCCTTCAATCCAAAGAATTACGTCGATGCCGACCATATCTGCGGCTTTTGGCTCTTGGGGGTCAGGCCATAGATCAACACAATCTGCCGAGACCATATAATCGCCACCTTGGCGCTTTACATTGAGGTCTGCGCTTTGGGAATCAACTCCAAATCTCAATCCATATTCAACCCAAGTTAGGTTGCTATCCGCATTCTTGAAGAATCTCCAACGTAGGTTGACCTCTCCAGCCAACAGAGCTGCGTTTTCTTGAATTATTGCTTGGACATCGACACAATGAAGTGTGGAAGACGGCATCAAATCACTCAAGATTTCGCCATTTGATGCTGTTGCTGTCCAAGAATCCTTATCAATTTTCGGCTTGATGCCATCGACCTTGATCTTGAATGAAGCACAACCGAATGATGAACCACCTTCACACAGTGCGTCGGTAGAATCTACTGCACCGGTTGGTAAATTAATCAATTGGAAAGTGTAAGTATATTCGTTATTGTTAACCGGAGCTGTGATGTTGATATTGAACGCTCCGCCATCGATCAAATGAGTTGTAACTTCACCTTGATATGCAAAGTATCCCTTATCGAAATCCGGCATTGCTTCTAATCGTGTAACCTCAAGAGTCAATTCTCCTTGAGGCAAAACGTAAACCCCATTGTTGATTCCATCAACATAAGCAAATTGACCTTCAAAAGCGATAGTATCGCCAGGGAATACGAATGCGGTTTGGATATTAGTGGTATAAGGCTCCGATAAATCGGTAAATGAAGGCGTTATTCCAGATCGGAAATCCAATTGAATTCCGTCACTATAAACCCAACGTTGCTTGTGGCGTCCACCGGATTCGCTCATAACAGAGGGATCCTTATCCATATCCTTGATTCTCAATTGTGGCACGTAGGTCGTAGATTCAATCCCTACGATATTCCAATTCATCCTTATCGGTAAGTCAAGGTAGAATTCATCTTCGAATGGATCGACCAGTCGGCCACCATCCATTCTCAAGACCTGAGGGCCATCACTCAAATTACTAGCCTCGATGATGGTGATATCGTCGGTATTCGCCCATGCAGTTTCGTTGCGAGGCGAGTAGTAAATCACCATATTCTCTGGTCCCAAATCTATCTCAAAGTAAGAAATATCTCTCCATCCATTTTCATCGACCGCTTCTACAATCAAGTGATATTCATTACCAGCGTACATGGACATATTGAATGGACCTTGGTAACGTGGAGCACCTTCATTAGGATTATGCAAACGCTCACCGAATGCATTTTCAATGAAGAAATTACGGATGTTTGGTGCCTTTGCACTCATCGATACATAGGTGACCAAATCGTCCTCAAATCCGACATTGCCTGCTTCGATTGGGTTTCCTCCCAAATCGAATCCAATGATGTAAATACTAACTTTTCCAGCTGGTTCTTGGCCCATATTTGCATCGTCACTATAAGTTCCAGTATAGTTTGCAGTCGGTGCATTTCCATCGCTCATCAGAGTGATCATCACATATTCGTCAGCATCAGCTTCACCATCTGCATCGGTGTCGTGGTCGTATTCAACCCAGTAATACATGTCGAGTGAAGAAGGCGGATTAGGAATATCTTGTGCTACCACTCTAACCTTTTGTTGATTGGAGGGCAATACCCAAGTATCATCGACCAATCCACGCCAATTTGACCAAATCGATTGGTCGTAATTTGCAGATTTTAGAACTGAAATATTTACTAATGTTGGTGAATAAGTATCGATTGAAAGATTAAATGGAATTGCACAATCAGAGTCTGAAACGATTTCTACTGGTGGGCAAAGTGTATCTCCTCCAGTGTAGCCATCGATTAAGAAGCGGTAATTATTATCACCTGCAGCAGTCGAGCCAAGATCAACATTCCAATTGAAATCCCCACCGATTATTCCGGTGCTATTTGCAATCTCAACCCATTCTGATGTGACCGTACCATTGGTCGAATTGTGATCCCAGCGTTGTAAACTCATATTGTAAGCAGTTGGGTCTGGTGCTACATCCAATCCTTCGAGTCGAATCGAACCGATCAACTTGATATTTTGATTCGACTTTGCAGAGGTTAAATCTTGAACTTGACCAGCGTCGTTTTGTAATTCGAAAGATGCGATATATGCATCATTCTCAATCGCATTTCCATCTGCAGGTGCAAGAACTACTGCACCTGGCAATCCATTTACGCCATCGGCAGCGATTAAACTAGCATATAATCGAACTTCAGCTGTGTCCTCCCAAGCAGTATTGATTCTGAATCTCCAAGTGATGTGCTTTGAATCTCCGACATCTGAAATTGCAGATGATTCCAATGAAACAAAATTATTCGGGTCATATATTTCAGAGAATCCCATCAGATCAGAATAACCTAATTCGACCACACCGCTAGATGATTCCATGCGTAAGCGTGCTTCAGCAAAAGTTGTCCCGGTCGAGGGATCGACCGAATGGGTTGAATCCGCTTCGATGATATCTCCATTAGGATAAAGTCCAACCGGATTACCGGGCAAGGTCAGAGTCGAATCGTATCCGGTTGAAGTAGTGACGATTAGAGATGACATTTCAACAGCTCCGCCAGATTCTCCACTAAGTGAAATTGGAACATCGACGGTTGCACCAGTACCTAATGCGATACCTTGATTCAATTCCCGGTCGAGATTCTGGCCAACGCCAAGGGTCATCGTCCAATCATAAAATATATCCAAATGACTTACCGTAACCTGCGAATTGCTCAAAGCGTTTGTGTTGACAATCTTTAATTGGAAAGTAGACCATTCGTTACCGTATTCATCGATTACCGAAGTATCCAATAATGGGTCATTCATATATTCGTTAAGGGAATCGGTCAATGAGAACATCATAGGCATTGTTTCGAAAGATATCAAACTTTGATTTGGCATCTGACCAATCGTTTTTTCTTGGCCACTCGAAATCAAAGATAATGAAAATTCACCAATGGTATTTCCCGATAATGTGATATCTGTATTCGAAATATTAGCGCCTTTAGGTAACATAAAACTAGCACCGGTTCCTTCTCCAATAGAATTCAAAGTTATAGTTGCTGAATCCATCCCGTAATTGATTCCATTCGAGGAACCGGCCCAGAATACCGATTGACGGCCGAAAGCGCCGAAGGCTGGTTCTACCATTCCCCATTCAGCATCTCCATCATTTGCTACATCGAGGATTACCCCGGTTGCACTATGGCCAAATTCAAGATCAAACCACAATTCTGACATCCCACAAGGACTACCATAACTGATTACAGAAGAAAATCCAAAAATTGGGGTTTCGGGTTGCCACTGAGTTCCAATGGTAAGGTTGATTTGTGTATGATCTCGGAGGCCGATTTGCACCGTTGGAACCTCTGCACAATCATCTAATACGACCGGAGTAATTCCCATTATAGGTTGGCTGAATCTAGTTCGGCGGATTGCCGGAGTGAAAGAATCATCTAAGACGTTCGGTGAATACATCAATGGTTGATTTGCCCCTGGAGACATCCAAACACCATCGACAATCATTGGATCAAATACAACATTCGTATCGTTTAAGCCGGTTCCGACCCGAGTTCCAACATTAATGCCGTGAAGAACAGAGGTTGAAAGACGGTATTGACCGGTATCGAAAATAAATCTTAAATCTATCACTGGGTATACTGAAGTATCGATATCCCATAACTCGATGATTGGACCCTCTAATCCAGTCATCTGATTGCCGTTGCGGTCAACTACAATATCTGTTGTCGATCCCCGAAGCACGGTCACCGTCAAAGAATTGGTAGGTGTTGTTTGCTGTTCAAGGGTTACCAAACCATATCCGTCTGGGAATCCGGGGTTTGGTGCCTGCTTGGGCGTCAAACTCTTGAGTGTCATCCAACCGTTTTGAGGTAGTGGGTCACCAATTCTGAAATCATCGATAAACCAACCTGGCATGGTAGTATTTTCAGGTGTACCGCTACCAGAATTATGTTTCATTACGAATTTTAATTCTACGTATTTCCCAGCGTGCCTTGCGAGATTGAGTGCGAGTGAACCCCATCCGGTTGGGTTGGTTGTATTGTCGGTAGATTCGCCACCCAATGCGTAATCGTTACCACTTAGGCCGCCACAACTCTGAATTTTCCCATTACCGCTACCTACTGGATATAGTCCATTTGAAAAACTAATCCCACTGGAATTTGTCATATCGAATGGAACATATACCCATCCACCTTGTTCTGGAGGTGGAAATGTTGGGTTCGAAGAATTTCGCACCATTACATATCCACAATCATAATAATAATTCGTAGGGTTAGTACCTGGGTTAATCTGAGACCAATGGAATCCGTGCCAACTCGAAAATTTGGCTGTATAAGCGCCTGGTAAGACTTGCATAGCAGGTGATATCATCTCGTATGTAAATCCAGAACCGGTATCATCATTGGTGTAATCATTGTCGACATCGAACATATTTGTCCCCCAGCAATCATTGCCAGTATTACAATTATCATTCAAAATAGCCCCTTCGGTCAGCGTACCATGTTGCCATCCCACGCCATTGGAGACCGGGGGATTGGTAATGTCTCTGAAGCCTGCATCAATTCGCTCAAAATCGCTTGAAAAACCACCGCTAACCAATTTGACTGAAGTTTGGTCATATGTGAAATCATTGATATTTGAGTATTCGGTCAATTGATTATTGTAGAATGGATCCCAAACATATTGTTGGGTCTCACCATCTACAGTGAATAAATTTTCATGCAAAGCCATCGAGGTCGAAATATCAACTGAGGCGCTGGTGACGGTGTCACCTGCGGGTAGTGAGATCGTTCCATCTTCCGAATTCGTGTAATCCGATGCATCTCGAATTTCAACGATTGATTCCGAGTCTCCTCCACTAAATGTCGATATTGAAGCAGAACTTGCTAAAGGCGAAATCAACATCAAAAATGTGAAGACGAAAGCGGTCATTGCATTATTTCTCTCAGTCATAGGTAATACCCTCATCCTTTGGCCACACAAGTCGGACATAAAAGACCAACGGGCAGGTGACTGAACCGGGTCCCCCCCTATAGGGGGGAACCCGTAGTTATCAGAGTTGAACGATTCTACGTTGCGAAAAACTTGATCTAGCGAGGGACTGCAAGCCACCTGCTCTTTGTTCAGATCGTTCTAACCATTCCTTATTTGCCACCGTTGTAGGCTTGGATGGCCCTAAAGCATCACAAACCTCAATCCCTTCACTAATCGGTAAAGTTCCGAGAATTCGGGCCATCGCCATAATGTCAACCTTATCGAATGCGAGCAAAGGTCTGAGGGGTAAAAGAGGTGTAGCAATTTCTACACCGCCAAGATTACCGAGTGTTTGTGAGGAGACTTGACCTAAGTTTTCACCGGTTAAAACATGGCTTGCTCCGACTTGTTCGGCCCTATTAGTTGCGATTGCATTGAACAATCTTTTCATATGGATAAAATATTCAGAATGATTCCATTTTTCGGTAAATTTTGCCAGGGCATCAGCGACTGGAGTGATGATTAACTCCCTAGAGAGGTTTGCTCTAGCTGCATCTCCAATCGAGCCCTCCATCGTCAATAAATGTCTAAGTGAGGCGATGGTTTTCTCTTCTGCTTCCGGACCTGTAACCGGCTCCTGGCTACAGTGAACCGGGTAGATTTTCCAACCCGTAGCCAACATTCTAGCAACTGCGACGGGAGAATCGATTCCGCCACTCACCAATGCGATACAAGTGCCCGCCATATGTATGGCGGGCTTGCCAATGACACATCAAACCTTCACTCTATCCTCCTTCTCAATACATGGGTTGAATACGAAGTGACCATCCCCCGTTTTTGATGAAGCCCTTCAGTACCGAACCTGTTACCCTCCACGAAGAGGTATTTCCTCAGGACACAAATTCGTATAATACCTTATTTGGAGGTCGATTATTATCATTGATGGATAAGGCTGCTGGTATCGTTTGCGCCAAATTTGCCCATCGAGAATTTGTCACGATATCGATCGATACTCTCGAATTTTTAGCACCCGCTCGCCAAGGTGATTTAATCGATATAAAGGCGAAGATTATTTTTACTTCAAATAAAACAGCTTGTGCGAAGGTAACCGCATGGGCAATCAACAAATCAAATTGGCAAAA
>LWDU01036309.1_pt1 | contig 29597 bp, 22 predicted proteins | sample 727161 | NCBI WGS metagenome assembly LWDU01 (sample SAMN04566230, study PRJNA314399) | hydrothermal vent metagenome | isolation source: deep sea hydrothermal plume seawater | place: Mexico: Gulf of California, Guaymas Basin | collected 2004-07-11
AGAAGACGGCTACGGCATCCTCTCCAATAAACAAGCCACAGATGTCAGACGAAGGAACATAAGGCTGCTCTGACTAAACATCGGGTTCTCCAATCACTTTCAGATCTCGTTAAGCCGAGTAGGGCGCGTGCTTGCACGCACCATGATGGGTTGAACGAAGTGCAAGCCAGGTTTAATTCCAATTTGATTCTTCGATCGGTATTTGGGATCTGTAACGGTCTGGAAGCCGGTGCGTGCCAGCACGCACCCTACGTGGTTTGAAAGTGAAATGAACAACGCCATGACGAGCGTATTACTGCTGACTATCGCCATCAGCTGGGATGTCCTGGGGCCCATCGAAACGATCACAGACGTTTTGCTGCTGCTGGGAATCCGCTGGTTGCTGCCGGTGCGGTCGAGGGCCCGGTCTCTGGCGCTTTTGGCGTTGATTGTTGCCGGGGCTTGGGCCGACTGGTTCGTTGTTGATGTCTGGGTCAGCTGCTGCCTGTAGATCGGTCGCCACATCGGATTGATATGGCTCGCCTTGTCAGTCCTGTTCTTTTCGCGCAGGAGGCAGCTTGAGGAGGGCGTGTCTCAACCGAGCACCCGTGGCGGAATCGTGTTGGGATCCGCTTTCCTGGTCGTTTCTGTTGGCAGCCTGATCGCTTTCGTCATCGCCAGGTCTGAGCTCTACTTGATCGTCGCGGGTGTTGCCGTTGTTGCGCATTTGCTGATCATCATCAGAACGCTCTGGACTCGCTGGGGTCGTTCAGCATTGCTGTATCCGGTGGGGATGTTGCTGATTGCCGGTTTTTTCTGTCAACTTGCAGGGGACGCCCTGTACGTCAATTCGCTCTGGATGCTGCAGCAGAAGGCCTGGTCCCGGAAGGTGTCGAGCTGGCAAAAGCGTCGTTTTCCCACATCCCTAATAGCGGGCCAGCTCGATTTCCTGCGTCACAGGGATGCGGCGTTCCGTATAGCTGCTGCCAATGGAATTCGCCGTGCGATCCATCGCGAGAATTCGGCGGCGCAATCAGGGCGCGGCAGTGATGAATGGTGGAATCATCCGTATTGGAATGGCGAATGGCCTGCTCCCATCACCGCTGTTGCTTTACCGAAGCTGATAGGCCTGTTGAACGACGATGATTTTGAGGTCCGAATGGCTGCACTGTATACTTTTCGGAGTGCAGGCCCGAAGGCAGCGCCATACGTGGCCGCCCTTCGTCAACTGTTGCGTGATGATGGCGACGTAGACAATAGCCAGGTGGGACGACGGCGAGACGTGTTAGCGCAGTCGGCGTTGCTGGGAAGGCTGGCCGCCCTAATTGGAAAAAAGGGATCAGAATCAGATGCTGGCAGAGCCATGAAGTTTCGAAACGCAATCGCGGGAACATTCGCAGCAATTGGGCCGGAGGCACGTGATGCGATCCCGGATCTCGTTCCGTTGTTGCAGGACATCGCCCCGCCCGTCCGAGCCCATGCCGCGGATGCCCTTGGCAACATGGGACCATTTGCCCGCGAAGCAATTCCGGCGCTGGAAGTGGCTGCGCTGGATAAGCTGTTCGGTGATCGCTGCCAGATCCCCGCGGTCACTGCGTTGTGGTGGATCGACCAGGAACACGCCCTGGTTGTTCCGACCTTTCAGGAGGTCCTCAACAACGGATCCATTGAAGGGCAAAAGGATGCTATTGGACGAGTCGCCGAAATGGGTTTACGAGCGGCGGACTGGTCGATCCCCGCTCTGATTCCGCTGCTCGACAATCGGGACCTGCGGGATGCCGTCATTGAATCGCTATGTTGGGTTGGTGTCGAATCACCAGAGGCTGTCGAAGCTGTGTTGCGGACACTTGAGCCTCAGCTGAAGGCAGAGTCAGAGTCGGCGCGGCGCTCGTTTATTGTTTCTCATCTTTTTCCACGTCTGATCAGAAACGCTCGCGGAACAGGTGCCACCGCCATGGCCACAGGCATCAGAAATATCGAAATCCGCCACTGGGGCACTTTGCTGCCCGGTTCGCAAGGAAAACGGCTGCAGGAATGTGATCCACAGGTGTTGGCCGCACTGCAGGAAATGCGTTACAGCGTATCACGCTGATTTGTGTGGCCACGAAGAATGTTTTTCAATAGCAGTTTCGTTACTCCCACGAGCCAGTATTGTCTACGGCAATTAGAAAACTGCTCTCGTGAGGTCAGCGTGATCAACGCGAGTTGCTTTGGACGCGTTTCAGATCATCACTGCGAAAGAGCTCGGCCTGGGCTCGGTCGAGTTCTCAATCATTCCGTCTTAATCTGACGTGAGAGGTATTCGGCGTCCGAAACCATCTGGGTGCGTAGTTGCTTCAGGCCACGTCTCAGAAGCCCGGCTACGGCGTTCCGATGCAACCATTCGTGCGAATGACGAAGCTGGTCACGCCAGTTGTTCTTTGAATACGGCGGCACCAGCAGCGACGGCGTCGTCAATTTTATCAAGCAGTTTGGCACCGGCTTCGGCCATGTCCGGCCGACCGCCACCACCGCCACCGGCAATTTGAGCTGCCGCTTTCACGGCGTGGCCCGCATTCATGCCCCTGTCCTTGACCAGCGGCTTACTGACCGCTGCGATCAGCGCCACTTTGCCGTCGATTTCGGCCGCCAGAAGGATAGCGACGGGGCTGTGTTTATCGCGCAACTGATCCGCAAAATCGCGCAGAGATTCACGAGTGACGTTTTCCAGCTTCTGAGCAACGACCTTCACACCGCCGACATCTTCAGCCGCAGCAACGACGTCACCGATCGCGTCGGACACCGATGCTTTGGATAATTCGCTCAGTTGTCTGTTCAGCTCCTTCATCTGCAGCTGCAACGCGTCCACACGACCAGGCAGGTCTTCGGGTTTGTTCGTTTTCAACTGTCGCTGCAGTTGAGCGATCAACTCATCCGTTTTACGACCCTTTTGCAGTGCTTTCAGTCCCGTGACCGCGGTAATGCGACGAACGCCTTTTGCGACTGGTTCCTCTGAGGTGATGCGGCATAAGCCGACCTGTCCGGTATTGGTCAGGTGCGTGCCACCGCACAGTTCAACACTGAAGTCGCCCATCGTGACGACTCGCACTTCGTCCGGGTACTTCTCACCGAACAATGCCATCGCCCCGCGTTCGCGAGCTTCCCTGATCGGCAATAGTTCGGTCTTGACGTCAGAACCGTTCACAATCTGGGCGTTGATAATGTCTTCAACCTGGTGGATTTCCTCCGGCGTCAGCGCCTGTTTGTGAGCGAAGTCAAACCGCAGCGCATCGGCTTCAACCTTCGATCCTCGCTGGGTCGCTTTTTCGCCGATTATCTCGTGCAGGGCATGGTGCAGAATGTGAGTGGCCGAGTGGGCTCGTCGAATTCCGCTGCGGCGCGCTTCGTCGACTTCGGCGGTCACCGTATCGCCCACGGAAAGACTGCCCTGACGCAGACGTCCTGCCAGCACGAACAGCGTCTGCTGATGCTTCTGGCTGTCGGTTATCAGCACCTCAATGCCGTCCGCGAACAGGCGGCCCGCGTCACCCACCTGGCCACCGGATTCGCCGTAGAAAGGCGTACGGTCCAGAACGATGCCGACCGGTCCGGCAAAGTCTGACGGGACAGATGTGACCGTCTGGTCATCGACGATCAGGCCGACCACCGTGCATTTGGCTGTCGTTGAATCGTAGCCCAGAAACTCCGTGTCGCCATGTTCTTTGCGGAGCAGATCCAGTGGCCCCGCTGCCATGACAGCATTTGCTTTGCCGCCGCGACTGATATCTTCGTGCTCATTCATGCGTTCTCTGAATGCTGTCATGTCGACGCTCAGGTTGCGGTCCGCCGCAATGGCTTCCGTCAGCTCGATCAGAAAACCGTCTTCGGTGTGCAGCGTAAACGCGTCATCGCCACTGATGACCTTGCCGCCCGTCGATTTCGCGGCATCGGCATAACGATCGAACCGGCTGAGCCCTCGGTCGATCGTGCCCAAGAACTGTTCTTCTTCTTCCTTCATGCTGTGTTGCACACTGTCGACCGTTTCCGCGATTTCCGGGTAGGCCCCCTTCATCACATCGACGACAGCAGGTACGACTTTGTAAAGAAAGGGTTCTTTGCGTCCCAGCAGATATCCTTCCAGCAGGGCGCGCCGTACCAACTGGCGAATGACGTAATTCTCTTTTTCCTTATCGGGCATAACGCCTTCGTGCATGGCAAACGTGGCTGCACGAACGTGGTCAGCGATTCGACGTACGGCTCGACCTGACGGTGCATCGAATTCGTACTTGACGCCGACAATTTCGCCAGCCGCCAGACACAGAGGCTTCAGCACATCGTTTTCGAAATTACTTAGAACACCCTGCAGCACGGCCGCCGTTCGTTCCAGCCCCATGCCTGTATCGATGTTCTTTGACGGCAGTGGACGCAGGTTGTCCGGCGGATTGCCGACGCGGTTAAACTGGGTGAAGACCAGGTTCCAGATCTCCACATCGTGGTCCACGCCGGGTGGGTGATAAAAGATTTCGCTGCACGGGCCGCAAACGCCGTCAGGGCCATCGCTGGGCGCGCTGGCCGGCCAGTAGTTTTCGTCTTCTTCCAGACAGGCGATGCGGTCCGGCGACAGACCGACTTCATCCTTCCAGATCTTGAACGCCTCTTCGTCAAAGCCCCACTTGCCTTTGTATACGCTGACGGTCAATCGGTCCTTATCCAGCCCCAGCCACTTTGAATCGGTCAGGAATTCCCACGCCCAGTGAATGGCATCGCGTTTGAAGTAGTCACCAAACGAAAAGTTGCCGAGCATTTCGAAGAAGGTGTGGTGGTAAGCCGTGACTCCGACGTTGCTGATGTCGCCGGTGCGCAGACACTTTTGACAGGTGGTCGCTGCTGCGAAATCCAGCTTGCCAATTCCCATGAATTCGTTTTTGAACTGATTCATGCCCGCCGGGGTGAATAACACGGTCGGGTCGTCCTTAGGCACCAACACGTCGCTTGGTCGGCGTACGCAGCCCTTGGTTTCGAAGAACGAAAGATATTTTTCGCGAAGTTCGTCGGTTTTCATTGTCTGGAATCAATTCTGAACGTTCGATTTGTACAACCAGAGGGTTGATCGTTGTATCGACACCGGGAGCCGGTTTCGGTTCCGCAGGGCAGAAAAACGTCAGGGTAAACCCACCAGGCGTGCGTAATTCCGGCCTGCGCAGCGCCGTCTGTGCTGCGGAAGTTTACACAAATACGTTCAGACTGCACGGTGGCAGCCCGAAATGTCGGACACGAAACCAACGGATTCCCGGCGCACAGAAAAAGCCGCCGAAGAAGCACATCGGCGGCCTAAGTCTGTGGAATAGAAAAACAGAAGCCGCACTCGCACCGTCAGCCTCAGACCCTGCCACGGCGTTTGGGACGAGGCCGCGTGCGGCCAGCACCTTGTTGCGGATCTCGATCACGGCATCCGGGTTTTCCTCAAGGAACAAGCGAGCACGGTCGCGGCCCTGCCCCAGCTTGTTTTTTCCATAACTGAACCAGCTGCCACTGCGGTCGATGATCTTGTCTTCGACCGCCAGATCCAGCAGGTCCGCTTCCATACTGATTCCGCAGGTATTGTACATGTCGAATTCCGCGATGCGAAACGGTGGAGCCACCTTATTCTTCACAATCTTCGCCCGCATGCGGATACCAATCTGCACGTCACCGTCCTTCAGCGTGGCGATACGGCGTACATCAACGCGAGCGGAACTGTAGAATTTCAGGGCACGGCCGCCGGGAGTGGTTTCCGGGCTGCCGAACATTACGCCGATCTTCTCACGAATCTGGTTGATGAAGATGACGGTCGTTTTGGATCTGGCAATGGCACCGGTCAGCTTGCGCATGGCCTGACTCATCATACGAGCCTGCAGACCCACATGATGATCACCGATCTCGCCGTCAAGTTCTGCCTTGGGGACCAGTGCGGCGACTGAGTCAACCACAATCAGATCGACGGCGTTCGACTTGATCAGCATTTCGGCGATCTGCAGAGCTTCTTCGCCGTAGGACGGCTGACTCACCAGCAGATCATCAAGATCGACACCGATTTTTCGCGCCCATCCCGGATCCAGCGCGTGTTCGGCGTCAATGAACGCCGCAATACCACCTGTTTTCTGGGCGCTGGCGATTACGTGCAGCGCGAGCGTCGTTTTGCCGCTTGATTCCGGCCCGTACAATTCAATGATTCGACCACGCGGAAAACCTTGACCACCAAGTGCAATGTCCAGCGACAGTGCGCCGGACGAAATGCCTGGAATTCCCGCCGCGTCCGCCGGCGAATTGAGTTTCATGATCGCGCCCTGACCGAACATTTTTTCGATCTGGCCAAGCGCATTATCCAACATCGCCTTTCCGTCACCGCCTGCCGCAGCAGCTTTGGCCGGCACGGCTTTTCCTCGTGATTTCGCCATCGTAAGAATTCCTGTCCTTCAAAATCGGTTTCGGTGTTCCCTGATCTTTACGATACCTGCGACTGCGGTAACGTAGGGGGATAACACACGACTTGCAAAAGTCGGGGGCCACAGCGAAAAAATTAGTCTGCGTGCGGCGACCAGCGGACTCAGAGTAGCAGACCACCTTCCACTTAGGAACCAATGCGAAATCGGATTCCTTCATTGCGGCAGATTGCAGCCCACGCCGGACTTTCTGTGCAATACGCGGTCAATCGTCGTTCTCAGCCAGCTTTCGGGCAATCGAACGCAGGTGGTCCCAGGTGAACAGACCGGAGTCGTGGGAGTCGGACCAACGGATTTTCAAGGCGTAGTTGCCGGTCAGTGCCACGTCTTCCGGATGAATCGATTCGGGGACGTTGTCCTGGTCAAGAATCTGTCGGCCGGTGAATTCGTCCACGCACGCCGCACATCGACAGTCCTGTCTGATGGCTTTAAACGGCATGCGAGACACATCGTCGTCCGTCCAGACGAGTTCCAGGATTCCGGCGGCCTTAAGAACGCGAATGTTTTGAGGCGTTTCCATTATTCTTCAGGCTCATCTTCTTCGGACCACTCGTCCGCAAAGGGGTCTTCCACCAGCATTTCAACAAACTCATCCAGTGAATCGGTGATCACTTCAAAGCCAACCGAGTGGTGATCGAACTGCATCACGCCAGCCACTTCCTGATCGACGTCGATACAATAATAGTCGCCTTCTCCGGTTTCGCCGATGATCATAAACTGGTCAGGCCAGAAAAAATCCGAACCGTCCGGCTTCAGGACAGAATCGACACGAGCTTCACGATTGATTTCGAGAATGCATGCGGGGTCACAAATCAGCTCGACGTCAGCCACAGTTCCTTCAGATGTCGAATCATCGATAGCGCGATTGATGGACTTCAGCACCTCCGGATAGTCAAGCAGCAACCTGAGGTACTCTTCGGGCGGAACATTTCCGGCCAATTCCGTAATCTGTTCCAGAATTTCCGGTGTCATCAATAAACCTGGATTGCGCAAATTCGTCAATCTTCGCCGTAGTGTTTAACGCGTTCCCAGTACGTGTCGAAGTCAAATTCCGGGCTGTTGTCCAGATCGTGACACTTTTCACACATGCCCTTCCTGGCCTGTTCCAATGTGACCCGAACTTCCTGTCCAGCAGCAGTCAGATCGTCGGCTTCGACCAGTTCTATGTGCCGACTGCCGGGACCATGACAGTTTTCACATTGGCTTCCCGCCATGAGTTTGTGGAGTGTTTTCTGGTCTTTGTCAGTGGCAAACTGCTCATTCAGAAAGCCGGACTGAAAGCGAATGTACTCGTTCGGATCCCAGCCGGTGACGTGACACGCCAGGCACTCGGGGTCAAACGTGCGTTTGACGCCATTCAACCGCTCATGCCCGTCACGCTCATTAATCGGGTCCAGACTTTCAAGGGCGTGAGCGTGTCCGGTGTGTTTCCAGATGTCCATCGCACTTTCATGACACGTGGCACACGTGTCAGCGCCAACGAATTTTGCTCCGGACGGATGCGGGGCTCCAACCGCATCGGCCAGTACGATCTGTTCCGACTCAAGCCGCTCCTGATACGTCTGCATCAGTGTGATCATGGACGGCGTCTCGTCGAAATTATCTCGTTCAAGGCTGATCAACTTGTAGCGAAACGGTGTTTCTTTGTCATCCGGGTAGACGCCAAGCACTCCCACGTACTTCCCTTTGCGGCCCGTTTCAATCAGCAAAGTATCTCCGATCTTCGTCGGTGGTGCCGTGGGGTCAGGATCACCTGTTCCCTGTGCCGTCACGACCACGTCAAACTGAGGAAACTGCTGCGCAAAGGCTTCGGATTCTGTCACACTGGCCTGTGAAAGCAACACGCGTAGATCAACGTGTTTGTCGTCGAAATCAGCCAGGACGTCGGTTAGTTTCGGCCCCGGTTCCTGCCACGTGATATCGGGGTGAGGCAGGACTTCCTTCTGAAGTTCGGCAGACATCACGGACGTGATCCCAACCTGCAGGCCGCCAGCTTCCACGATTGCACTCGGGACCGGCGTTCCAAGGTCCGCCACACCGAAGAACTCAAGGTTGGCGCTCAGGAAGAAAAGTGGGGGAATGTGTTGGGACAGCAGGAAATCCGGCTGCAGCCGCAGTTCTTCGGGGCCCAGTCCGATCGCGACGTAGTTGAGTTCCCGCAGAGCGGCGAGTGTTGTTTCAAACTTAATCTGAGCCTGACGCGTTGTTCGGCGACTAAGTCCTCCCACGTCCAGTCCCTGGACGGTCCACCCCGCCGCCTTCAGCTTTTGCACAAGGTTGGCCCGTCGGGACATTCCACCAAGTTGACTGGATGTGCAACCGCAGGGTTCGAAGTAACCATGTTGTTCACCGGTCAGCAGAAAGGCCAGCTGCGGCTGTGGCCACTCTTCCCAGATCGGAGGTGCTGCGACAGACGACGTGACGTCAGCGGTTGATCGCGGTTTTGCCCGTGGCTGTGTTGCCATCGAACCCGTATCCGGGGACGACGTTTCCGGTTCCACCTGCGTTCTCGTCCGTTGATACAGGAATAATGTCAGGCAGACAAATCCAGCCAGCAGGAACAGACGCATGGCTCCATTCCGTTTTGGTTCTGACTGGCTCATGCCTTTTTCGCCACCGCTGAATTTCGTCCAGGACAGGAATCTCCCGTGAGACAACCTTATCCGCCGGGTAACTGGTCGTGAATAGTAAACCTGGGCTCATCCTGCCTGCAAGGACAGTCACAACAACGTCTCTCACGCCCATTGTCATGCACAGGACGCTCAAGTCAAAACGTCTTGAATGATACCATTAGCTTGATTGCCTGTCCGGACGGGTGGTTTGTCTGAATGTCGATCAGACCGGGTGAGGATCGACCGCGTTCCATGCGAGGAATACCTGGTGGAATCCGGATGACGAGTTTGTACCGTGAACGCTGCCCGCCAAGCTTCGTCTCAGGCCCCAATTCCGCTGTGACGAATTTTGGTGACGTCTCTATGGATGTCGCCGCAAACGGTTTTGACATTTCGGAGGTGTCAACCAGCAACGTCAGTTCCGCCTGTCGCCCCTTGTGCGTTGGGAACTGCCCAAGCTTCAGGCCATTGACAGTGCTGTCGAATGTTACACCCGGTGTCGGCAGAATTTGAATCGGCCCTGCCTTCTTCGCTCTCACCTTGACCACATACGGTTCTTCGATTCGGTCCAGCTTCAGCACCAGACTTTCTTCCATGATTCCCGGCGGCATGTCGGGAGATACCGTTACGTCAATCGTGTAGGCACAAATTGCGTCGTATTCGGCAAGGGTCTTCTGCGTCGCAGGCATGACGACAGTGGAGATGTACGGGGATTCGCAGTCAATGGCGGTGATTTCGAATTCCTGATGCACATGAGACGCAATGACCGCCTGCATCGTTCCCCCGGACTCCGTACTCGCATTGGCAATCATCCAGACTCCCTGGGGAAAGAGATTAAATTCCATGTCCACAATCCCCGTTACGTCAAACCGGAGTTCCTTGTTTTTCGGATCGTCGGTGTACACCGGGCCACCGTGCTGAAACGAATCATCCTTCAGCTTACCAACCCACCGCACGAGGAGACGTCCCTCCTCACCCGGCTTGATTGTCGTCGTGGAAAGTTCAAAGGCCGTGCACTTGCAGGTCGGTTCTCCGGCCACCAGGTGCAGATCGGCGTCTCCCTCGTTGCGGATGACAAAGGCGTGTTCCAGCTCGCCACCAATCGGCATGCGGCCAAAGTCAAACTCAGTTGCTTCCGCGACTGCCGACGGCCACGGTCCTTGCTCAGAAGGCACCGGAGCTTCGCTGTCCTGGTGATCAGCGTTGGCGCCATCTGAGTGATCGTGATTCGCCGTGCCTTGAGGGCCGGACGCAGTCTCTTCCGCACAACCGGAAATCAACAGGATTCCCGGACCAAACGAGAAGACAGCAATTAACAGACTCTTCATCCCCCCACCCTTTCGACCGCAATGGCCTTCCAACCCCAGACGAATTGCCAGGACTCAGTCGCTGTCGCCGCTTTGCTGAATCAGCTTCAGGCGTTCGAGCTTTTCCGCGGCAAGATACTGGTCGACATGTCCCCAACTGAGATTCACCGCGTCGATTTCGGTTGCCCTGAGTGCTGCTGTCGCAGCCTCGGCGAACAGGCCGACCTCGTACTGAAAATCAGCCAATTCAAACCACAGTTCTGAATTCGACGGATCGCAGCCGACTGCTCGCTGCAAATCCCGACGTGCGTCCATCAAAAGACCACTGTCGTTGCCGCTGACACGTCGAAACAAATCGGCGACCCGACTTCGAGAATAATAACCGGTTCCGGCTCGCCGATCTGCATCAATTAAATGATTGCAACTTTCAATGACCCTATCAAATGACTCCCGCAGTGTGTTGCCCGGAAACTCACGACCAGTTTGCGCATATTGCGCCACAGACCGCTGAAAGTCGTACGCCAGGGTTTGCATCAGCTGTTGGCGCGAATCGACCGAATATGGGTCCGATTCAGTAGCCCGGTTCAGAGCATCCACAGTGCCGTTTCGATCTCCCCTTGTTTTTCTGACGTCTGCCATGTGCAATTGCTGCTGGGAACGCCTCACGGGAATCAGTCCAAAACGTGTCGTCAACGCTGCCGCGGCAAGCAAAAACAGCGCCGCCAGCACGCAACAGCTGGTTTTCATGCGTCGAACGGTCCGTGCGTCAGCGGTTTGCTGAACAGCACTAATCGGCTGATCTGCCCCAAATATCGTCAGGGCCGCCAGTAACACCAAAAAAAGCCCCAGCACCGTAATCTGCAGCCCCCCTGCCCCAAGCAGATGAACAACAAGGCAAATCAATGCCGCAGATGCAGCGGATTGCGTGAAGAGTAAACACTGAGCGATCAAGGGCGTCACCAGACATGCCGCCACCGGCACCATCAGTAACGCATTCTCGGAACCAACTCCATTTGCCCACATGTCTGCCCCGTTGAACCAGCGCCAGGACAAATGCAGACCAGTGCCCGCAAGAATGCCTTGCACCAACGGCCACGAGATTTTCTGTGGACGTTTTTCCGAACGGAGATCACGAATCCGGAACTGTTTCGTCGCCGACACACAGCAAGCCAGCAGACCCGCCAGACCGATCAGCCCCACCAGCCCGGCGGAGCACCAGGTGTCCAGCAGGATGTTGTGCGGATCCAGAATGTCTTCACTTGATTCCACCGTCTTGTGACGCAGATAAATCTGTCGGAAATTGCCAGGGCCCGAACCGAACACCGGGTTCTCCCTGATAACACCAGCCGTGCCGCTCCAGTACAGCAGGCGAAACTGCAGAGACCGTGGTGCCTCCAGGGCGACTTCCCGGTCAATGGCTCCCGTGGCAACGCCAATCCCCAACGTGGCGGCAACCAGAATACTTGCACCGACCGCAATCCTTGCCAGCCCGGCTACGGAATTTCCAAACCGCTGCCGTCCGATAAGAAACATGATCCCCACCATGCAGCCAACCCAGGCGGTTCGGCTTTTTGTCAGCAACAGGCAGTACCCCAGCACAAATACGATGCCGCCGATCAGGCACCAACTGAACATTGAGATTCGAACCTGTCGCTGCAGGCTGTGCAGAACGCCTGCGATCAACAGCACAACAGCGACAGACAGGACACCGCCCAGCGTATTCGCCAGGGCGAACGGCCCGACCGGTTCACTACTGTCCAGCAGTCGCCGTTCAAATAATTGCCGTGCTGACCCGTTCAGCGGAATCTTCATGCGTTCAAAGTCACTCTCCAGCTGCGACCGCTTTAATGAACTTTGAATGTCGTTGATCTGCAGTGCTGTGTCCAGTTCCGACCGTTGCTGCTGATACCATTCCGCGCGCTGAGCGTCACTAATGTGGTGTTGCCAGATTCCGAGAATCGCCGTGCCCAAACCCAGACCAATGACCAATGCAACAACTGACTGCAGCGACTTCTGATGGCGTAATCTGCTGCCGATGATCAGGAAGACGGCAACGATGCCTGACCACTCAAATGTCAGATTCAGCGCGGCTCGCCGGTCACCGTGAACGCGAAAGACATTCCATGTTGATAACCAGAATCCCACCAGCAACAGAATCACGAAACCTATTCCGGCCAATTGAGTGCGGTTCCACGTGAAGTTGTCAGGTCGACCGTGATCACGCAGTTTCACGATGACGGCCACCAGCGCAGTGACGAGCCACAGGAGGGTCAGATGAAGTCCATCACCATTGATCGCACCTTCGGACGGCCAGAGCATGCTGGCCGACATCATCATGCAGAACAGAATGACGACGGGTTTTTTCATGTGCAGCAGGATCGGAACGGGTGTGGCGGGAAAATGGTCGAGGAAGACTCTCTGTCCGGGCAGATTTTCACTTTTTCAACCAACAACAGGGTACATTCGGAATGCTCCACAACGATCGCCTGTAAGCAACAGGTTGCGGGGCGGAGTCTCCTGGAATCATAACGATTCGTTTTTTGCACATTTTTGCAGCGATCGGCAGGAGCAGCCCGGTGGTTTTCCAGCGGTCGCTCGAATCCCGTTGTGGCTGTGCCACGTCAGGAGGTTGTCCTGGGTGCATCGTCAATGGAAGCATTTGTTTCTGTCATCGGATCAGGTGTCTCGCAAATGACGCTGGTGATGGAACGGCGACCGACGGTTTCCAGAATCGATACGATCGACAGGACACAGCAGATCAGGGCGATGATCAACCATGCCCCTGTCCAGTCGGCAACCTGGTACAGCAGCAGGCCGCCCAGTCCCGTCATCAACGTGCACAGGTGAATGGTGAGTACGGCTCGATGACTTTTGTCGCCGTGAAAAGGGCTGCGTCCGTCATTCAGCCGAATCAGGATGACCGTCACAAAATCGTAGAGTGGAACAGCCAGAATACACAGCGGGGCAAGAATGACGTGCCGGCTGCCGGAAGTTTCGAACTGATAAAACGTTCCGCTCACTGTCAGTGTTGCCAACAGAAAACCGATCAGATTGCTGCCGCTGTCCCCCATGAATATGGATGCGGGCGGACGGTTCCACCACAGAAAACCGCTGAGTGACCCCGCCAGCAGCAGCAATCCGAACGCTACCGCCCAGTGTGGTTGCGGAACCATCAACAGCAGAATGCCAACTGACAGCAGGCTGGCGATGACTCCGATTCCTGCCGACAGTCCGTCCATGTTGTCCAGAAAGTTCATCGCGTTCGTCAGGACCATGATCCATAACATCGTGATCATGATGCCAATCCACGGCTGAGCAACAAACACGGTTGCTCGCACTCCCATTTGCGTCACACCGAACGCCACCAGCACCTGCACGCCAAGTCGTAGTCGCCATGAGAGATTCCAGCGATCATCGGCCAGGCCCATCGCGAACAGTACAACCGCTCCGGCGATAATCCCCATCGTCTGTCGACGCAGACCAGTATCGTTGCCGATGCTGGTTCGAAGTTCTTCCAGGACCAGGGACACGTGTCCAACCAGGATGCCGCCGAAGGCCACAAGGAGCACCGGCACCAGCAATCCAAGGAATACGGCGATCCCGCCGCCCATGGGTGTTGGCGTCACGTGGACTTTGCGAAGTCCGGGCTGATCGACCAGTCCCAAACCCGGGGCCAGCCTGCGAATCAACGGTGTCGACAGAAGCGACGTGATAAATGCGGCACCAAATCCTGCCGCGGCAAACGTGAACATAAATCTGCTTTTCAATCGCCTCTACGCAACGTCGTGCTTTGCAATCCGAGATCTCAGATCCTCAATTTGAAAACAGAAATCACACTGTTCAGAATTCGTCCGCCTGATGCAGCAGAGCCGCAACAGGATTCGAGCCGTGTTCTGCGGTCAATTCGAGCTGTCCATTGGAAACGACTCGTTCGCTCCCGTGGATCGCTGCGAAGGTGGGCGCGAAACGGATCGCTGTTTTTCCATGAAACTTCAATTGCTGTATGCCCCTCAACGCAAATTCGAGCCACCGCTCGGAACGGAGAAGCTGCTGCTGCCGCTGGTTGGTTCAGACATGCGTGCAAAACGCATCAAAGTCGCAGGAAAACATCACAATTGTGACTTCCATCCATACGCGACATGCCGGACATATGAAAAGGTCAAACTGGTCTCCATCGCGATTCCGCAGTCATTAGTGACCACGGCGCGTTGTAACTTTGGCTTGGATTTCGGGTCCAACGAGTGTGCCGATTGCAGAAACTGCCCCTGTCTTTGGTGCTGAATTGTAGTTTTTGGCAGTGTTGACCAAGTGGAGAGAGCGGATGACGAGAATTGCAAAGTGTTTCACATAAACGACTTATGGATAACGTTCAGATAATTCAAGGTCTTTGGCGCGACACTTGCCAATACTTGTTGTCAGAACGAGACAGGAATCGTTCGGTACGAATCAATATGAAGAGGAGACCATCCGTGAGAACTCAGATTACTCCAAAAATAATTCGCCGACTGGTCGCTGCTGATGGCTATATGGAACTCAATATGCCTCGCCGAGCGGTCACGGAACTCGAAAAGGTTCAGAACGCTGGGGCACTCGAAGGTCCACGTCGGCTGCTTATGGGGATCGCTCTGAAACGTTGCGGCGATGAACGGCAGGCGATTCCGCATCTCGAAACGGCCGCCCGTATGATGCCTTCTCCGGTGCGACGGTTTGCGTGGAGCGAACTTTCGAGCTGCTACCGCAGCATGGGCAACGAAGAACTGGCAGATCTTGCCGAAAAACTCGGTGGTGAAAGTGACTACGAACTGCGGATTGCCCTGCCCTCTGCGGAGTTGACAATCTCTTCGACCGAGACTTTTTCCGAACTGATCTGACGTAAACACTTACGCTGCAAGCACTCACGCGAAAACTTCTCCTGAGGATCCCGTTCACGACCGGGGTCCTTTTTTTATGCGCGGTGTTTCCAACCCACGTCGCACGCCGAAGATCATATTGGCTCGGTTGTACCGCCAACGTAACCTACGTGATCTGATGTTACCGTACCTTCGTTCGATGGATCGAACACATGAATAAACTGTACCAGGTGTCCGCGGCAGCACTTCTTGTTGTCGTGCTCTTCAGTGGTTGTCGAGGTCGACAACATGCTCACGTTCTGGCTAAGACCGATCAGGACATGGTCGGCAGCCACGAAGCCGGTGCGGAAACGTGGAAGCCGCTGATCGATGAGTCGGTTGCACGCATGCTGGGCAGAGCCTGCAGTGACGTCAGGACAGTGTCCTTTACCGAATCGAACGGCCAGCCGGTGCGCAACGTCTGTTTCGTCGGTGTCGAAAACCGCAGCATCGAAGAGATCGGTGACTTCCGTGAGCAGATCTACGAGCACATCGATGCGTTGATCGGACAGTCCGATCAATTCCGCATGATCAGTCGTCGTTACGTTGAGGCCGCCATGGCGGAATGCCGCTGTCGTCCGGACGTACTCGTGCTGCCGGAAAAGCAACGTCAGCTTCAGGCAGTTCTGGAGCGAACCGACCAGCCGTTTGATTATCTGCTGTTCGCTCAGATCACGTCCGGAACGACACGCAGCAACAAGAGCTACCAGCGAGACTACGTGCTGACTCTGGAACTGCTGGATATCCATTCCGGCGAATCACTCAAGGAACGCGCGACGCTGCGGAAGGGCTACCACAAATCAAAGCTTGGCGAATTGCGTCACTACGGAAAATAGGGCCACGTGTACGGCCCCGGCCCGGTCTCAGCACTGTTCGTCGCTGGTGAATCGGTCCGGTGTGTACGCAAATTCTGATGGTTTGTGATGTTGACAATTGTACTTGATCACTCTGCCTTGCGTCCCATGCGAATCTACGTCCCATCGACATTCTGGTACGCAGGCATCTGTTGCTTGGTGCTGTGTTGCGGTTGCAGGACTGCCGCCAGGCATCAGCTGGCCGCCATCGCTCGAGTGGATAGTGGCACGCCGGAAGCCGCGCTGGTGGAGTTTGACAAAGCTGCGGCCGCGCGGGGGGCCGACACAGAGGTCATCGCGATTGATCGTGCGCTGGCACTTCTGATGACCGGTCAACCCACGGCCTCCGAGGCGTCGTTTCGGCAGACTCGTAAACGTCTCGATTTTCTGCGGCAGAAGGATCTGCGTGAACAGACGACCTCCATGATTTCCGACGACAAAGCGGTGGCGTGGTCGGGTCGCGAATTTGAGCAGAGGATGGTTGACAACCTGTTGATTCTATCAAGTCTGCTGGGCAATCAGCAGGACGCATTTGCATATGCCGCGCAGGCGACAGAACAGCTTGCGGCGGACCGTCAGGAGCTTGCTGCTGCAAAGAAACAACCTGAAGTTGTTGCCGTCGGCCTCTCTGACGAAGATCAGGCAGACACAGCACCGTCGCGGTTTTCGGCAAATGCGTTCTCAGCGTATCTGCATGCCGCCGTTCGGTCCGAGAATCCGATGGACGCGGACCTGACTCAGCGAGCCATCCAGCAGGTCGGGTTCTGGTCGTCGTCGCCAGGTGATGTGGCAAATAAAAAGCCTCCGTCGATCATCAATGCCAGTTTCGGAACGAACAGTCAGCAGGGAAACGGCGTTGTGCACGTCATTACTTTCGCCGGTCGCATTACAGATTGGCTGCCCGAAACTGCGGCTCCGACTTCGGCGGCACTGCTGGTTGCGGATCAGATTCTCAGCGCCGTGGGTGATCACACGTTGCCGCCCACCGTAGCACCTGTGAAGATTGCCAGGCCGACAACGCGGGTCAGCACGCATCCGCTGACGACCGTTGTTCGGACCACGCCGGACGGGCAAACGCCTGTCCGCAGCCGCGTGCTGGTGGATCTGAATCAGGCGGCGTGGGATTCCTACGACGCTGATCGCAACAATCAGATTTCGCGAGCCGTTTCCCGCCGAATTATCAAGAAAGGAGCTGTGTACGCGGCGAAGGGTCAGATGTCCGTGGCAGGCGGTTCAGGCACAGACCTACTGCTGAATCTCGGCGGCATCGCCTGGGAAGCGCTGGAGAAACCTGATACGCGACATTTGCAGCTGTTGCCCGAGCGAATCGAAGTCGTCCAGATCGAATTACCGGCAGGCGATCACACGTTGGAAGTATCATCCGTTGCGAATGGCGGCGAATCGATGGCGCCACCGCCGGGAATCGCATGGCAGCAGGTACCGCTTCGTGTCGAAGACGGCCGCAACACTTTCGTCCTTTGTTTTCGCCCCCAGCGGTCTCTGGTCAGCACGGTCGTGAGCAACGAGTAGCCGTCGCTGTTCAGCTTAGTTAACAATCGTGCCTGTGACATTCAGACGCAGCAGTTCTTCACGACCGTTGATCTTCACGATCAGCTGTTCGGAGAATTTACCGGGGCGATTTGGCGCGACGAATTCGATCGGGACGGAATGGATTTTTTTTGCGTCTTTTCTGATCGTAGCTCTGAAGCAGTCGGCCATGCCTTCACAACTGACAGAGTCAATTGTGAAAGGTGTCTTGCCTTTGACAACGATCTGCTTTGTTGCTGTTTTGCCAGCCGGGACAACGCCTACGTCGATTGCGCGGGGAATGATTGTGAATTCCGACGTCACAAGGCCATCCACCATCAACGGCACATAGGGATTCGTGCGGTCGTTGGTAACGATTGTCACGCGGTCACGGATACGCCCTGCTTTTGCGTTGCCGCTCAATGTCAACGTCAGCCGGAACCTGACCTGCCCCGCTGTGCGTTGAGCAGGGCTGAGGGTTGCCTTGATGTTTTTGTTGCCGAACTTGATGTCGACAATATTCCAGTCAGAACGGCCAGCGTAAGCGATGTCAACAACGGCCGTGCCTTCGTTACCGTTTTCGATCTCACCGAAATTCAGCAGGCCCGGACTGATCACAACGTCCGTTCGAATGTAGGCGGAAATAGGAATTCTCAGTTCGGCAAATCGTGGGCTGTCAAACACGATGATCAGGTTTGAGTCTTTTCGCCGGCTGAACTTCTGAGTATTCATCTGCACTTCAACGTACGTCGATTCGCCCCGGTCGTTGCGGCAGAACACCCACAAGTCGTGCTGACGTTGGAAATGTGTACTACGCCTGCATACACATTCTTCACCTCAATCAGCTTCTTCGCTTCAGATCCTGTGGCGATGACACCGAAGTCAATCTTCCTTGCGGCCACCATTTGCTGAGCCCATGGATCAGCTGACGCGCCGTCAACGGCGATCATCAGGGTGACAGCGACAAAGATTGAGTGTTTGAGATTCCTCATTTCTGGATCCACATTTGTTGAAGTGCTACGTGAATATGTCACCGGACATCGTTCCCCGTGTTCTTTGTAACACGAAGAGGCATTGGGGCGCCTATGTTTCGGTGCGGGACACGGCAGATGAATTCGGCAGCAGTGAGTGGCGGGGCCGACTTCGATTACGAGTCTGGATCGGCGAATGACCGCGAGGTACGTTAAGCGCAACGCCACAGCATGTCAATCAGTGAGTTTCTGGCCCGGGAGTGCCGGTATGGCAATGAAAACGTTCGTGTTTCATCCTGTGACGACAAGTGTTGTTCAGGTAAAGATTCGGCAGAGTCGTGAGCCAGTGTGTGACCCGTACGGCCCGGATTATCTGTGAATCCTGCTTTGGTGGCGGACATCTGTCAGTCGTTCGACCCGCCGCGCGTCCGAATGCGTTCCGGTGGGGCCGATACTTCCAGGTTGAACCTGCTTTACTGTAACTTTCCAGGGGGACTGCTGCCGGACGATCAGCAGCTTCCTATCGAAACAGCGACACCCATGATTTGATCAGTGGGGCGATCACGGGCACATTGATCTTCACAATGAAGGCCAGCGGCGCATACAGCATTTCGACAATGGCGCCAAAGGTTGGCATGTCGAACCTCCTCACCATGAAGACTGCCGGGCCCGCGGTGATCACATAACTGATGAAGAATGCGCAGCCGGACAATGCGATGCTCAGGCGGCGTTCGCGTTTTGTCTGTGGCGCTGCAGCACTGCGAGAACCTGCGTCGGCAGTGTCGATGGGGCCATCAGCCGGGTTTGACATTTGATTGGTCCGTTATGATTCTCGGAAACTGACCAAAAAACGAAACTATGATTTGCTGGACGCTACCTCTGCCCTGCCAGCGAAGTTCCTGCGGAACGCAACAACCGACTGGATCTGCCCAGCAGCCGACCATGAACTGTCTGTCAGTCAAGAAACCGACTGCGTTCTTCCGGTGTCGGTAAACGACAGGACTCACGTTTGCCGAACAGTCGGTAGCGAAGAGACGAGACGATTCGATAGCCAACGTCACGCAGCGGCCAGGGAATCAACCACAACATGGCCCCCAGTATACGCCATGCTCCACCAATCCGCATCAGAATTCTGGCCATCGCACCGGACCGATAGTGCAGCCGACCACGATTCGCGAACACAAATGTATTGAGGTCGTGGCGGACTGTGTCGGGCACAAGATTCGCCGCTGTTTCTCCCTGCAGCGGAGCGTACTTCAATACCGAGCGGCTATCTCGCGACATTAGAAAGTTGATCGTGTGATTGCACAGACCGCACACGCCATCGAAGAAAACGATCGCGTCCTGTTCGGTGTATTCGGGAGCAGTGTTGGACATGACATCTTGTGACAAAAAAGTAAGCTCAACGTATGAACCGTCGAAGAACGACGATCGTAACAGGTGATTCGGACAGTTCGAAGGAACCCTGCAGATCAATCGCCTGGCAGGCTGAGGTGATCCGGGCTATACTCCTTCGCCACGGGAACGCCGGGATTGCCGGCCTTATTCGGGAGATGCAGTGACTGCGTCCGGGAATTCGAACAACTCTGCTCAGCGATCTCTCACGTCGCCGTCGTTCATCGGCTATCTGGTGATGAGTTTTCTGACGGCCGTCAACGACAATATGTTTCGTTGGCTGATCGTTCCGATCGCGAAACATCACGTTACCAGTGTCCCTGGTCTCACGGACGCTCAGAAGGAAGCCAAAGAGGCCACGGTGTTGGCGCTGGGCCTGGGCTGCTTCATCCTGCCATTCATCGTGTTTGCACCGTGGTCGGGGTGGGTCGCGGATCGCTTCAGCAAGCGTAGTTCCACCATCTGGTTAAAGGTCGCCGAAGTCTTCATCATGGCGACTGGACTGCTTTCCATCTGGCTGGGCAACCTGACCATCATGTACACGGTGCTGTTTCTGATGGGCACCCAAAGTGCTTTGCTGAGCACTGCGAAGTTTGGCATTATTCCGGAACTTGTCCCGCGAGAAAAACTGTCAGCCGCAAACGGTCTGGCAGGATTGGTCACGCTGATCGCAGTGATTGTGGGTACCGTTGCCGGGAACGAATTGTATTTCCACACCCGTCCCGATGGTCTCAACGAACTCTGGATCTCAGCCATTGCGTTGCTGGGCGTGGCCTGTGCGGGCATCGTCGCCAGCTTTTTTATCTCGCATGTGACGCCGGCAAATCCTGGAATTCGCTTTCCGGCAAACCCGGTGACGGCTTCCTGGCGAGACTTCAAACTTCTGATCAGCGACCGCCCGATCCTGCGAGTCACCCTGGGGATTGGATTCTTCTGGTCACTGGCGTCGCTGGCTCAGTTGAACATCGATACGTTCGTGAACCTGAACCTGGGGATGAGCCAGCCGGACGTTGGCAAATACCTTGCTGTGCTGTCGGTTGGTGTGGGAGTCGGCAGTGTGCTGGCTGGGTTCTGGTCAGGTGGCCGAGTCGAATTGGGAATGGTGCCGCTGGGAGCGGTAATGATGGCCGCGGCGTGTCTGCTGGCATTCCTGTGCGGTAACTCGTGGTGGTTGTTTGGAATGTCGCTCGTCATGATCGGTGTGGGCGGCGGCCTGTTCAATGTTCCGCTGAATGCCTACATCCAGGACCGCAGTCCGCATGAATCGTTGGGTGCCATCCTTGCCTCCGGACATCAGCTGACGGCAGTCGGCATTCTGATGGTATCCGGACTGTTTCCTTTTCTGCGAAATGGTCTGGAGTGCACGGCCGACCAGATCTTCCTGATCGCTGGTCTGGGGACTCTGCCTATTGTCGTGTACGTCGTCTGGCTGATTCCTCAGGCGACGATTCGTTTTCTGGTGTGGTTGCTTAGTCGCACGGTCTACCGAGTGCGAACCTATGGCGTGGAGAATATTCCGGAACGGGGGCCTGCGTTGCTGGTGGTGAACCACGTCACATGGATCGATGGTGTGTTAATTCTGCTGGCAAGTTCGCGTCCGATTCGCATGATCGCCTACGCAGATTACGTCAAGGGGGGCGTGATTGGCTGGTTGTCGAAGTTGTTTCAGATTATTCCCATCAAGAGCGGCGAGGGGCCCAAGGCGTTGGTTAAGTCGCTCAACATGGCTCGTGATGCTCTGAAGAACGGAGAACTCGTCTGTATCTTCGCGGAAGGTCAAATCTCACGCACGGGCGAGCTGTTGAAGTTCGAACGAGGGATGATCAAGATCCTGAAAGGCACGGACGCGCCCGTGCTTCCCGTTTATCTGGATGAGCTCTGGGGCAGCATTTTCAGCTACCACGGCGGAAAATTCTTTTGGAAGAAGCCTAAGTACTGGCCCTATCCAGTGACGATTAATTTTGGAACACTGATGCCGCACGAAGACGTGACAGATGCCGACGCTGTGCGGCAGGAGGTGCTGGATCTCAAAGATGTATCTGCCAAACGCAGAAAGGACCGCAATATGATTCCTGCTCTTCGCTTTATTCGTCAGTGCCGACTGGCATGGGGGCGCACGAAAGTCGCCGATTCCGGCGGCGCGGATTTGACGGGCGGAAGGCTTCTTACGGGTGCATTGGCTTTTCGCAAGCTGCTGACGGATTCTGTGCTTGAACCGGACGAAAAAATGGTTGGCTTGTTATTGCCGCCGTCCGCAGGAGGAGCTGTCGCTAACCTGGCCGTTAGTCTGGCCGGCAAGGTCAGTGTCAATCTGAACTACACGCTGACAGACGACGTGGTCAACGGCTGCATAAAAGAAGCGGGTGTCAAACGTATTATCACCAGCAAAAAGTTCATGGAAAAACGTCCCATGGACCTGGATGCCGAGCTGGTGTACATGGAGGACCTCAAAGAGCAGATTGGCGGACTGGCGAAAGTGAAAGCGATGGCCGTTGCCAGGCTCATGCCGTTCGGCATGTTGACAAACAAACTGGGCCTGCAGGACGCGAAACCAGATGATCTGATGACCGTGATTTTCACGTCCGGGTCCACGGGTGAGCCCAAAGGCGTGATGCTGTCGAACAACAACATCAACTCAAACCTCGACGCGGCCAGTCAGATGCTGCACCTGGACAGCAACGACGTCATCCTGGGCGTGCTGCCGTTTTTTCATTCCTTCGGTTTTACTGTCTGCATGTGGTTGCCCCTGTGTATGGATCCGGGTGCGGTCTATCACTTCAATCCGCTGGATTCACGAATGGTGGGGCGATTGATCGAAAAGCATAAAGTTACCATCGTTGCGGCGACGCCAACGTTTCTGAAGTCGTACATGAAACGCTGCAGCACCGATCAGATGAAAACCGTGGACCTGGCGCTGCTGGGTGCGGAAAAAATGCCACCGGAATTGCGGGTTGCATGGAAAGAAAAATACGGATTCGAACCAACGGAAGCTTACGGAATAACCGAACTGTCACCTGCCGCCGCACTCAATGTGCCGGACAACCGATCTGGTCGCAGCGGGGCGGATTCGGCCACGCGGCGCGGCACGGTTGGTCTGCCCATCCCCGGTTCCGAGGCCGCCATTCTTCATCCGGACACGGGAGAGAAACTCGGAATGAATGAAGAAGGCGTGCTGCACATCAAGGGGCCCAACGTGATGCTGGGCTATTTGAATCGCGCCGAAAAGACGGCGGAAGTGCTGAAGGACGGCTGGTACAACACTGGCGACATCGCGAAGATCGACGACGACGGGTTCATCGAAATCACGGGTCGCCAGAGTCGGTTCTCAAAGATCGGTGGTGAAATGGTGCCGCACATCCGCATCGAACAGGAATTGACTCGCATCATCGACGACGATCTGACCGACGAACCGGAAATCCTGTGTGCCGTCACCGCCGTGCCTGACGCAAAAAAAGGTGAACGCCTGATCGTACTGCATAAATCCTTCACGAAGCCCCTGCGTCAGGTCCTGGACGAGTTACAACAGGCCGGCCTGCCCAATCTGTGGATACCGTCCGCAGACAGTTTTCTGGAAATGGAGAACATTCCACTGCTGGGGACGGGAAAACTGGATCTGAAGGCAGTGAAGGACGTCGCGATGGAGAAGTTTGCATAAGGCAGTTTCGGTGGTGCGAAACAGCCCTGCGGGTGGATCCGATGAGTGGAGGTACGCTGGAAGAGCATTTGATTTCGACCTCACGTGCTCTGTAGGTATTGGTATCTCCACAATTAACTTCACCCTCCTATCGGGAGGGTCGAGCCTAAGCGAGGGGAGGGTGAAATCGGTCGTCGTGATGCATGTGAATTCTGTGCTCGCCAGAGAGTAAATCACTAACGCCATTCCCGCAAAATCAGTCAGCCGAGACCGCAGCACCGCGTCCCCCCATTCAACGGATGCATCCCAGCCCTGCAAACCCACAAGGATGGGCTGGTATTTGGACGACGATCGAGAATAATAGTCGTTCCCACCGTTTCACAGGTCGTACCCCTCGGACCTGACCCTCCCTCCACTTAGCACTGTGCCATGCGCTTGCCCACAGCAAAACGACGTTCGTTTCTGAAAGCCGCAGGTGTCTGCGTCGCCCTGCCCACGCTTGAGTCCTGGCCGAAAGCTGCCGCTGCGGAAACCACAACTCCGCCTCGTCGCATGGTCTGTGTGGGCAATGAGTTCGGTATGTATGGTGAGGCATTCTGGCCGAAGGCATTCGGTGCGGACTACGAAACCACAACACTGTTGCAGCCGCTGGCAGCACACCGCAGCGATCTGACACTTTTTTCGCACCTTGATCACGGACATAAAGGTGGCCACTTTGCAGTCCACACGTTTCTGACCGGTGTGAAAGCCGCTGAGGCGAAGGCCATGCCGGAAGGTGGCATCAGTCTTGATCAGCGCGCAGCCGAATTTGTCGGTTCGCGAACTCGGTTTCCATCATTGACCATTGGGTCCGCCGACGGACTGCACGGTGGCTGTCAAATGAGCTGGACGCGCACGGGAACGCGAGTTCCCCCAGTCTCAGGTCCCCGCGAATTGTTCCGCGCGTTGTTCGTGGAAGACAACGCAGACGCAAAACGCAAAGCTGTGGATCGGATTCAGTTGCAGGGATCAATTCTTGACGCGGTTCTGGGTGATGCCAGATCTCTCAAAAAACGAGTCAACGTGGCCGACGGACGGAAAGTCGACGAATATCTTTCGTCAGTACGAGCGGTCGAAACGAAACTTGACCTTGATCGCCACTGGCTGAAGATTGCGAAGCCGAAAACAAAAATGTCCGAACCGGAAAACCGGGGACTGGCCCCCGACCTGCCTGCGATCTACGACCTTGTCGCGCTGGCGCTGCAGACGGATTCCACCCGAGTTGCGACACTGGAAATCGGCGGCAGTTTCGCGGCATCAGACATCGGCATTCGCAAGGGGTACCACGGTCTGTCGCATCACGGCAAGGACGAGGACAATATTAAACTGCTGGTGCAGATCGAACTGTATCAGATGGAACAGTTCGCTCGGTTTCTGGACAAACTAAAGTCGATCCACGAACCCAATAGCGACGGTACTTTGCTGGACAACACAATGGCCATGCTGGGCAGCGGTATGGGCAACGCCAATTCACATACCAACAATGACCTGCCGATTATTCTGGCCGGCGGTGGATTCCGACACGGTGAACACAAACAGCATCCGAAAGACAGCAATAAACGAATTCCGCTGTGCAATCTCTATGCTTCAATGTTGCAGCGTTTTGGTGTTGAGACGGACAGCTTCAGCACGGGCACGGGCACATTGACCGGTCTGGAGTGGGCGTGAAAATGTTGAGGTTTCGATGTTCTGCTGTGGTCGTTCCGCGAGCTGAGCCTGAAAGCAGGCAGAACCTACGTTGGGCGCTTTGGCTGTTCGGGACGACAATCACACTTTCATGCTGTTGCAATGTCCGCGCGGTCGACGATGCTTCTTCACCTGCGTTGTCCCCATCGTCATTCGCTGACACCGTGCCACCGTTCCTTGCCACCTACTGCCAAAAATGTCACGGCGAAACAAAGCAAAACGGTGAGCGGCGATTTGATCTGCTTTCTTCGAAAATTCGCAGCGACAACGATCTGGTCGACTATCAGGATATTCTTGATCAGCTGAATCTTGGTGAAATGCCACCGAAGGAAGCGAAGCAACCGTCCAGGGATGAACGACGAGAGGTCATCATCCAGCTGACGAGCCATATCGACCATTTCCACCAGACGGTGAGGGCAAACGCCGGAACGACGGTCCTGCGGAGGCTGAATTCACGCGAGTACCGGAACACTGTACGGGACTTGCTGCACCTGAACATGACGATGTTTGATCCCACGCAGGCATTTCCGCGCGACCAGACAACAGAACACCTGGACAACGTCGGCGAAACCCTCGTGACGTCCGGACACCTGCTGGCTCGATATCTGGAAGCGGCCGAGCAGGTCGTTGACAAAGCCATGTTTCCACTGGAACAGCCAAAGGTGCAGAAATGGGTCTTCAAAGACGGCTTTCGACAGCAACCGGAGATCGACCAGGTTCATCGTAAAACGAACGGGTTTGAGCACATGACGCTGTACGACGTCGTCGGTGCCGATAAACACGAAGGTGCATACGGACCGATTCATGCGTTCGCGGAAGGCGTTCCCTTTGACGGGTATTATCAGCTGCGAATCAAAGCCGAAGCCCTGCACCGACTGAATCCCTACGACCCGAAGTTTCTGGGTACTGATCCAGATGAGCCTCTGCGTCTGGGAATCGTCGCCGGAAACCGCCTGGTGGTAGCGTTGCACAAGCCGCAACCCATCGAACCGTTGCTGGCAGAAATTGAACTGGCTGACGAAACCAGGTGGTACACAGTCCGGATCTGGCTGGACGCCGGATTCACTCCACGGTTTACGTTTCGCAATGGCTTGATGGATGCTCGTACTTTGTGGTCGCGGATCCAGAAGAAGTACCCTGACCTGTTTCCAGAGCGAAAGAGTAAAGGGATCGTGGAAGCTCGCTTCAACGCCATCAAGTACGGAGAACTGCCACAGATTCACATTCACGAAATTGAAATCGAAGGCCCGTTCCACGATGAATGGCCGACTGCCGGTCAGCGTGCCATGCTGGGGGACGACTGGAATCGTGCCGTGCAGTCAGGGTCACTGTCGACGGAGCAGATGAGGGACCACCTCACAGGATTCGCGTCTACAGCCTACCGCCGTCCTGCGCGGCCGGAAGAAATCGACCGTATCATGGAGGTGATCGTCTTCCGTCAGGAACAGGGACGTTCGGCGATTGAAGCTTATGGCGACGGTTTGAAGACAGTGCTGTGTTCGCCCGAATTTCTGTACCTTGAACCGTTCCACGGAGAGGATCTGACCGGCGATGCGATACCAACCGGTGAAGCCGGACCGACCGGTGAAGCCATACCAACCGGCGAAGCCGGACTGGCATCGCGGCTGTCGTATTTTCTGTGGGCTTCGATGCCGGATGCAGAGTTGCGACAACTGGCTCAGGACGACAGGTTGCAGCAGCCTGAGGTGCTGACGGCACAGGTTGAACGCATGCTGAACGATCCGCGATCAGACGCTTTTGTTCAGGGTTTTCTGGATAGCTGGCTGACGATGAGGGATCTCGGTTCCACTCCGCCGGATCGCGGTAACTTTTCTGCCTTCTACCACTACGATCTTGATTCTGCGATGCGGAAAGAAACCTTTCTGTTTACGCGACACCTGATCGATCGAAATCTCAGTGTGACCAATTTTCTGAATTCGGATTTCACCTTCGTCAACAAACCGCTGGCAAAACATTACGGCCTGCAGCCGCTGACGAAACCGGGATTCCAGCTCGTGAAGTTAAGCGATCCTCGCCGCGGCGGATTGCTTGGTCAGGCCAGCATCCTGACGTTAACGGCCAATGGGATTGACACGTCGCCAGTTGTACGAGGCGTGTGGCTGCTGGACAACATCCTCGGTACGCCACCATCGCCGCCGCCACCGGACGTGGAAGCACTTGATCCGGACATTCGTGGTGCCAAAACAATTCGTGATCAGTTGCGAAAACACCGTGATTCGGCCACGTGTAACGACTGTCATCGAAAAATTGACCCGCTCGGATTTGCACTGGAGAACTTCGATCCGATTGGCCGATGGCGAACCGCGTATGGTCGGCAGGGCAAAATTGACGCATCCGGAGAACTTCCGGGTGGGCAGCGATTTGACAATGTCGCAGGACTCAAGACAATTCTGCTGGAACGACGGGGGCAGTTTGCGAAAGCACTCACCGAAAAACTGTTGGCCTATGCTATCGGTCGACACATTCAGCCCTCGGACCGTCCACACACCGATCGCATCCTGCAGCAGTTAGATGCACAGGGAAACGGATTTCGCGATTTGATTCGACTGGTTGTGATCAGCCAGCCGTTTCGTTCACCGTAGAAACACAGAACCCCGGTCTCTCAATCCAACCCGAACCGTTTGCGAATCCAACACTGAAGAACTGCTCAATGTCGTCCACAAATCAGCAACGTCGCGATTTTTTAAAGCAATCCAGCCTTGCCGCCAGCGCGGCATTCTCTCCTTACTTCTTCTCAAATCCGCAGACACTGGCCGACGAAACCAAGTCGCCCAATGACCGGTTTCGCATCGGCGTCATTGGCTCCGGCGGTATGGCGGGAGGAAACATGAATGCCGCCAAAGAATGGCTGGACGTTGTGGCCATCGCAGACGTCGACGAAGGTCGTCGGGAGAATTTTTCCAAAAGGCTGGCGGGTGGCAAAGCGGACACGTACAACGATTACCGCAAAGTCATTGAACGAGACGACGTGGACGTCATTCACGTAGCGACACCAGATCACTGGCACACCAAGACGCTGGTCGAATCGATGCTCGCGGGCAAGGACGTGTACTGCGAAAAGCCGATGACGCTGACAATCGACGAAGGCAAGTTGATTCGCAAGGTACAGCAGGAAACCGGCCGCATCGTGCAGGTCGGCACGCAGCAGCGCAGTTCCTTCAATCTGTTCGTCAAGGCAATGGCCATCGTTCAGGAAGGCCGTCTGGGACGGATTAAGAGGCTGGAAGTTTCCATCGGTGGAGCTCCCACCAAGTCCGGCCCTGCCTGTCGCCGAAGTCCCTCAGGGGTTGGACTGGGAACGCTGGCTGGGGCCGGCTCCGAAGGTTGACTACCGCTTTCTGCAACCGGAAGCGACCGACGGCAAACGTAAGCCGCGTGCGCACACCAACGCTCACTACGAATTCCGCTGGTGGTATGAATACTCCGGCGGCAAGCTGACGGACTGGGGTGCTCATCACGTCGATATCGCGATGTGGGCATTGAGGTTGAACGGCCAGACAGACGGCCCGCTTTCGATCGGCGGCACGGCGAAGCACCCGGTCGAATTCAAGGACGGATATGCCGTGCAGAATGATCGCTACAACACCGCCAGTGAGTTTCGGTTCAACGTGAAGTTCCCGGGTGACACCGAGATGATCATCAAGCACAGCGACAACGGAATCCTGATCGAAGGCGACAAGGGCCGCATTTTTGTGAACCGAGGCAAACTGACCGGTGCTCCGGTGGAAGCACTCGAAGCCAACCCGCTCGCGGATGATGCGATCCAAAAGGTTTACAAAGGTCTTCCGATGGAAAATAACGATCGCAAAGGTCACTGGGCCAACTTCCTGAACTGTGTGAAGACACGACAGGAACCGATCTCAGACGTGCATTCGCATATGGAAATGCTGAATGTTTGTCACCTTGCCGGAATCTCCGCTCGCTTTGGCCGCGAACTCAAATGGGACGCGAAGGCAGAGCAGATCGTCGGCGATGATCAGGCCAACACATTTCTCGCTCGGCGGTACCGCGAGGGCTACGAGATCGAAGTTTGACGAAACGGTTGACGCACGAAAACGATTTCTGAAAGCCCCGGTCTTTGAAAAAGACCGGGGCTTTTTTTGTTTGCCCAGCGAAGCTGGCAAACCCTGTCGCTGCTTGTCAGCGACCTCGCCCTGTTCATGGGGAAGAGAATCCGATTCGCAAGGGTTCCGCGGGTGACTGCGGGTCTGAAGGAAGCGAT
>LWDU01041389.1_pt1 | contig 29595 bp, 28 predicted proteins | sample 727161 | NCBI WGS metagenome assembly LWDU01 (sample SAMN04566230, study PRJNA314399) | hydrothermal vent metagenome | isolation source: deep sea hydrothermal plume seawater | place: Mexico: Gulf of California, Guaymas Basin | collected 2004-07-11
TGAGCGCCTAGCCTGAGCCGATCATGGGCGAAGGGACGTATCACCTCGTCACCCTCGGGTGCCCGAAGAACCAGGTCGACTCCGACAAGTTGGCCGGGACGTTGGCGGCCGACGGGATGGCGCCGACGGACAGCCCAGCCGAGGCTGATCTGATCGTCGTGAACACCTGCGCGTTCATCGCTGACGCACGCCAGGAGTCCGTTGACACGGTGCTGGCGCTGGCCGACCTCCGTCGGGACGGCGCACGCCTGGTGGTCACCGGCTGCATGGCCGAGAGGTACGGCGACGAGCTGGCCGCTGCCCTGCCGGAGGTGGACAGCGTCGCCGGATTCGGCGTGCCGGTGGTGCTGGGTCGCCGTCCGGACGGCCCGGCGGATAGCGGGCCGCCACTGCCCTCGTTCGACCTGTTGAACCTGCCTCGGCCCGCCTCGGCCCGGCCCTGGGCCTACGTGAAGATCGCCGAGGGCTGCGACCGGGCCTGCGGGTTCTGTGCGATCCCCACCTTCAGGGGCCCACAGCGGAGCCGCTCCATCGAGTCCATCCTGGACGAGGTTGATGCACTGGAGGTCCGGGAGGTGGTCCTGGTGGCCCAGGACCTCGCCGCCTACGGCCGCGACCAGGGCGAGGGCGTCAGGGCCATCGTGCCGCTCGTCGAGGCGGTGGCCGACAGGGTGGACCGCGTGCGGCTGCTCTACCTCTACCCGTCGGACCTCAACGACCGGCTTGTCGACACGGTCTGTGCGACCGGCGTGCCGTACTTCGACCTGTCCCTCCAGCACGTATCGCCGCCGTTGATGCGTCGGATGCGGCGCTGGGGCGATGGCGCCCGGTTCCTGGAGCGGATCCACCACATCCGGTCCGTCGAGCCCGATGCGGCCTTCCGGTCCAACTTCATCGTCGGTTATCCAGGTGAGACCGAGGAGGACCACGACGCCCTGCTGGACTTCGTCGCCGCTGCCGAACTCGACTGGTGCGGGTTCTTCTCCTACAGCGAGGAGGAGGGGACGTACGCCACCACGCTGGACGGCGCTGTGGATCACAGCCTGGCCGTCGAGCGGCTCCACGAGTTGGGCGAGATGCAGGACCGCATCACGGCTGCACGCCGGGATGCCCTCATCGGGAAGCGGATTTCGGTGCTGGTGGACGAGCCGGGGGTCGGCCGTACCCACAGGGAGGCACCGGAGATCGACGGGATCGTCACGGTCCCCTCGGACCTCCCGGCAGGCCGGTTCGCGGACCTGACGGTGACGGGCGCCATCGGGCCGGACCTGGTGGCGGCGTGAAGCACCTCCGCACCGTCGTCTCGCCGGCGAACCTGGTGACCCTGGCCCGGTTGCTGCTGGCACCTGTGCTGTTCGCCATGGTGCTGGGCGCCGAGGACCGCGGCGGCACCACCTGGGCCGGTTTCGTCCTGGGGCTGGTGCTGGCCTCGACCGACTACTTCGACGGGATCCTGGCCCGACGCCGCGGCACGGTCAGTCGCTGGGGTGCATTCCTGGATCCGCTGGCCGACAAGGTGGTGGTGATCGGGGTCGGGGTGAGCCTGGCCATGGTCGGCCGCTATGCCTGGCTGCCGGTCGTGCTGCTCACGGTCCGGGAGGTGGCCATCACCGGTTACCGCCTCTGGTTCGCCCGCCAGGGCCTGGCGGTGCCGGCTCGGAGGTCGGCGAAGTGGAAGACCATCGTGCAGGGGGTGGCGCTGCTGATGGCCGTGCTGCCGCCGTTGGAGGACGCCGACCTGGTGGTCCAGGCCGGCCTCTGGTTGGCGGTCGCCTTCACGCTCGTGACGGGTGCCCAGTACCTGATGGATGGTGGTCGGGCCACCAGCACCACCGGTTCCAAGTCGGCCTGAGGGCCGGCGGGTAGGAGGGGAGTGGATCGTGCGTTGTGAGATCGTCGCCGTGGGCACCGAGCTGCTGCTGGGCCAGATCGTGGACACGAACTCCTCGTGGATCGGCGAGCACCTGGCCCTGGCCGGGATCGACTGTCTCAGGCACACGGCGGTGGGCGACAACCGGGAGCGCATGCGGGTCGCATTCACCGAGGCGTTGGACCGGTCCGACGCGGTGATCGTCACCGGGGGACTGGGCCCCACCCAGGACGACATCACGCGTGAGGTGCTGGCCGAGGTGCTGGGCGTGGAGATGGTCAGGGACGACGACCTGGTTGTCAGGATCCAGGCGGTGTTCGGTGGTAGGGGGCGGCCCATGCCGGCCAGCAACCTCTGCCAGGCCGACGTGCCGGTCGGTGCGCGCACGATCGCCGAGATGCCCGGGACCGCACCCGGCCTGGTCTGTCCGGTGGGTGGCGGTGGCGACGACAGTCCGAAGGTGATGTACGCGGTGCCCGGCGTGCCGTGGGAGATGAAGCAGATGCTGGAGGGCACGATCCTCCCGGACCTGAAGCGTCGGGCGGGCATCTCCAGCGTCATCCGGTCGCGCACGCTACGCACCTGGGGGCGTTCGGAGTCGGGCCTGGCCGAGGACCTGGCTGCGGAGATCGAACGCCTCGACGCCGAGGGTGGCCCGACCATTGCATTCCTGGCCAGCGGGATGGAGGGCCTGAAGGTCCGGATCACCGCCAAGGCGCCCTCCGACGCCGAGGTGGACGACCTGCTGGCCGAGGAGGAGGCCCGGGTGAGGGCCATCGTGGGACCGATCGTGTTCGGTGTCGACGACCAGACGATGGAATCGGTAGTGCTGGACCTGCTGGTCGAGCAGGGGCTGCGGATGGCGACGGCGGAGTCGATGACCGGCGGGATGATCGGGTCCCGCCTGACCGACATGCCGGGTTCCAGCCGGGCCTTCGTTGGTTCCGTCGTGGCCTACGACGGTGACGTGAAGCGGTCGCTGCTGGGGGTGCCCGACGGGCCGGTGGTGTGCGAGGCGGCGGTGACCGCCATGGCGGCCAACGTGTGCCGGGTGCTTGGGGCCGACGTGTCGGTGGCGGTCACCGGCGTGGCCGGGCCGGACCCCCAGGAGGGCGAGGAGCCCGGCACGGTGTGGATGGCCACCTGCGTGGATGGGGTGGTGGACGTGGTGCGGACACGCTGGCCGTTCGACCGCACCCGGATCCGGCAGTTCACCGTGATCACGGTGCTCGACGCCCTGCGCCTGCGCCTGCTTGCCCGACGCGACGCCTGAGGGTTTCGGTTCGGCGGCCATGCGCCTTTTCATCGCCGTTCGCCCGTCGGCGGCGGCCGTCGCTGATATCGACCGCCTGCCCCGCCCCGAGGCACCGGGGGTGCGGTGGCTGCCCGCCGACCAGTGGCACGTGACGCTGCGGTTCCTGGGGGAGGCTGATCCGGATGCCGCAGCCGCTGCCATGGCCGGTCTGGTGGCTGCTCCCGTCGAGGCTGTGGCGGGCCCGGCCACCCGCCTGCTGGGCGACTCGGTCCTGGTCGTTCCGGTGGCGGGCCTGGAGCGGCTGGCCGCAGCGGTGATGGCGGTGACCGCCGAGGTGGGGAAGCCTCCCGAGGACCGTCCGTTCCTAGGTCACCTCACGTTGTGCCGGTTTCGTGACGAGCCGCCGTCGGGAGCGGTCGGGGCGGCGGTCTCGGCGACGTTCCGCGTGGACGAGGTGGTCCTGGTCCGGAGCCGGACCCTGCCCGGTGGCGCCGTCCACGACGTGCTGGAACGGTTCCAGCTGGCCGCTTGACCCGGCGACCGGTCGATCGGGGCGCTGGGGCGTGAACCCGTAAGCGCCCATCGACAGGTGCCTGGCGGCGGTCCCCTGGCGGTGGTCCGCCGGGCGGCGGGTCAGCCTCCGGGGCGTTCCTCCAGGACCAGGCAGGCCGAGTTGATGCAGTAGCGCTCGCCCGATGGCCCGGGGCCGTCATCGAAGACGTGGCCCAGGTGGGCGCCACAGGAACCACAGGTGGTCTCGGTGCGGGCCATCCCGAGGCTGGCGTCGGTCCGGTGGTCCACCGGCGCATCGTCCATCGGCGTGGTGAAGCTGGGCCAGCCACACCCGGAGTCGTACTTGTCCTCACTGGCGAACAGGGCCTCGCCACAGACCACGCAGGCGTAGGTGCCCGGCTGTTTCTCATCGCAGTACCCGCCGGTGAAGGGCCGCTCGGTGGCCGCCTCCTGGGTGCACTGCCATGACATCGGCTCGAGCCGCTCTCGGAGATCGGGGTGCTGTCCGGCGTGGGCGGCACGCTTTTCCTCGGGTGTGCGGGCGTCGGTCGTGTCCTCGTCCATGTGGGCCGACGGTACTCCCCGCTCGGCCCGTGGGACATTTCCGGGGTTGGGTACTTGCACCGAACGCCTGTTCGCAATTACGCTGTTGTCATTCGATACGGACCCGTTGTCACAGGCCCTACCTAAGGTCATCCCCGACAACCCCGACAGACACAAAAGTCAGACGACCAGGACCACGAGGGTCCGGAGAACACGGAGCACACCATGGCGAAGCACGGCAGGACGATGAGCGGCGGCGACCTCGAGGCGGGCGTCGAGCGCACCAAGGCGCTGGACATGGCGCTCGGCCAGATCGAGAAGCAGTTCGGCACCGGTGCCGTCATGAAGATGGGCGACAAGGGCTCCCTGTCGATCGAGACGGTGCCCACCGGCGCCCTGGCGCTGGACCTGGCGCTCGGCATCGGCGGCATCCCACGGGGCCGCGTCATCGAGATCTTCGGGCCGGAGGGCTCGGGCAAGACCACGCTGGCCACCCACATCGTGGCCGAGGCCCAGCGCAACGGCGGCATCTGCGCCTACATCGACGCCGAGCACGCCATGGACCCGATCTACGCCCGTGCAATCGGCGTGGACGTCGACGAGCTGCTCATCTCCCAGCCGGACACCGGCGAGCAGGCACTCGAGATCGCCGACATGCTCATTCGGTCCGGGGCGCTCGACGTGGTCGTCATCGACTCGGTGGCGGCGCTCACCCCACGGGCCGAGATCGAGGGCGAGATGGGAGACACCCACGTCGGCCTGCAGGCCCGGCTCATGTCCCAGGCCCTGCGCAAGCTCACCTCGAACCTCAACAAGTCCAAGACGATCCTCATCTTCATCAACCAGCTGCGGGAGAAGATCGGCGTGATGTTCGGCTCGCCGGAGACCACGCCCGGTGGCCGGGCGCTGAAGTTCTACGCCTCGGTCCGCCTCGACATCCGCCGGATCGAGGCCATCAAGGACGGGCTGGAGGTGGTGGGCAACCGCACCCGGGTGAAGGTGGTCAAGAACAAGTGCGCACCGCCGTTCCGCCAGGCCGAGTTCGACATCATGTACGGGCGGGGCATCAGCCGGGAAGGCTCGGTGGTGGACCTCGGAGTGGACCTCGGCATCGTCAAGAAGGCGGGTGCCTGGTACACGTACGAGGGCGAGCAGTTGGGCCAGGGTCGGGAGAACGCCAAGAAGTTCCTGGTGGACAATCCCGAGGTCATGGTCGAGATCACCGACCGGGTCTGGCGGGAGGTCCGGCCCACCGAGGAGCCCGAAGCCGAGGTGACCGTGGACGAGGTGACCGTGGACGAGGTGATCGTGGAGGAGGTGACCGTGGACGAGGTGACCGCGGACGAGTTCACCGAGGCCGACGACCTGCCCATCTCCATCGACGGCTGACACCCACCCTTCCCGGGCCACCCGACGGCCCCGGCACCGGTCCCCTCCCCGGTGTCGGGGCCGTAGCCTTCGTGGCGTGACGAGGTCATACGCCGTGCGCACCTACGGGTGCCAGATGAACGAGCATGACAGCGAGCGAATCGCAGGCCTGCTCGAGGCTGACGGGATGGTGCCGGCCGTATCCGAGGCCGAAGCCGACGTGATCGTCCTCAACACCTGCTGCATCCGAGAGAACGCCGACAACAGGCTCTACGGGGCCTTGGGCAACCTGAAGGCCCTGAAGGAGGCCCGACCGGAGCTGCAGGTGGCGGTCGCCGGTTGCCTCGCCCAGAAGGATCGGGAGCGGATCCAGGCACGGGCCGGACACGTCGACGTGGTCTTCGGAACCCACAACGTGCATCGGGCCGCCGAGCTCCTGGCCGAGGCCAGGGAACACGGTCCTGTGATGGAGATCCTGGAGGAGACGGTCCGCAGCGACGCCGATGCCTTCCCCACGGTGCTGCCAGCCCAGAGGGACTCCGATCACAAGGCCTGGGTGACCATCCAGATCGGCTGCGACAACAGCTGTGCGTTCTGCATCGTGCCGGCCGTCCGCGGCCCCGAGATGAGCCGGCCGTTCGGTCAGATGGTGGCCGAGGTGGAGTCCCTGGCCGCAGCGGGCGTCACCGAGGTGACCCTCCTGGGCCAGAACGTGAACTCCTACGGACGTGATCTGACGCTGCGCCTCCGGTCGGAGGTGGAGCTTCCCACGGACGCCTACGAGGTGGGTGCCGACTGGGTCGCCCACGCCGGTCGCCGGGTTCGCCCGCTGTTCGCCGACCTGCTGGTGGCGACCGGTGCGGTGGACGGCATCAACCGGGTCCGTTTCACCAGCCCGCATCCCAAGGACCTGCGGTCGGAGACCATCTCTGCGATGGCCGACACCCCCGAGGTGTGCGAGCACCTGCACCTGCCGCTGCAGTCGGGAAGCAACCGGGTGCTGGCCGCCATGCACCGCGGCTACACGGCCGAGCGCTACCTGGAGCGCCTGGCGGCGGCACGGGCCGGCATTGACGACCTCGCCGTCACCACCGACCTCATAGTGGGGTTCCCGGGCGAGACCGAGGCCGATTTCGACGAGACCCTCGAGGTCGTCGCCGAAGCCGCCTACGACTCGGCCTACTGTTTCGTGTTCTCACCGCGCGAGGGCACCGAGGCGGCCGCCATGGCCGACCATTTCGTCGACCACGCCGTCTGTGTGGACCGCTACGAGCGGCTCCAGCAGGTACTGAAGCGCTCGGCACGCATCACGCATGGGGCGAGGGTCGGCCGGATCGAGGAGATCCTGGTCGAGGGCCCTGCCAAGCGTGAACCCGACCAGGTCACCGGGCGGACCCGCCAGAACAAGCTGGTGCACCTGGCGGCGGCCGAAGACCTGCGTGTCGGCGCCTACGCCGACGTGAAGATCGTGGACGCAGCGAACCACTACCTCCTCGGAGAGCTGGTGGAGGTCACGGCGGCGCCACGACACCGACGCCGCATACCAGTCGCGTCGGTCTGAACCTGATGAGCCCCAATGGGCACCTGGTCGTCGTGGGCGCGACGGCCTCCGGCAAGTCGGCGATCGCCCTCGAGGTCGCCCGTCGACGGCCCGGCGTGGAGCTGGTCTCGATGGACTCCATGGCCCTCTACCGGGGCATGGACATCGGTACGGCGGCTCCGACCGCAGCGGAGCGGGCCGAGGTCCCGCACCACCTCCTGGACCTGGTCGACCCGACCGAGGACTTCACCGTGTCCGACTTCCAGGCGGCAGCACGGCAGGCACTCGCAGGCATGGAGGACCATGGGGCCAGGGCCGTCCTCGTGGGTGGCACCGGCCTCCACGTCCGGGCAGTGGTCGACGACCTCGAGATCCCCGGCCGCTACGACGAGGTTCGTGCCGAGCTGGATGCCGACGCCGACACCCACGGGCTCTACGCCCGGTTGGCCGACCTGGATCCGGTGGCCGCCGGTCGGATGGAGCCCACGAACCGCCGTCGGGTGGTCCGTGCCCTGGAGGTGACCCTCGGGTCCGGCCGACCCTTCTCCTCCTTCGGACCCGGTCTGGAGGCCTACCCGGTAACGCCATTCACGCAGGTCGGCCTGCGTGTCGACCGCGACGTCCTGGATCGTCGAATAGCGGAGCGGTACCAGCGCCAACTCGACGACGGGTTCCTGGACGAGGTTCGCCGCCTTTCGGAGCTGGATGGAGGGCTGTCGCGCTCAGCGACCCAGGCACTCGGCTATCAGGAGCTGCTGGCGCACCTCCGGGGCGACTGCACCCTCGAGGATGCCGTCGCCGATGCCGTGGTGGCCACCCGGCGCTTCGCCCGGCGCCAGGAACGCTGGTTCCGTCGGGATCCCAGGATCGAGTGGTTCGACGTCGCCGAGGACCCGTTGGAGGCGCTGGACGGGGTCCTCGAGAGGTTCGACCGCTGCGGGGTGCCCGGATGACCGGGCACGCACGGTGTGAACGGACCGTGGCTGGAGCCCGGTGGTGGGCGAGACTGTCGCCGTGGAGCTGACAAGACACCACGGCCTCGGCAACGACTTCCTGATCACGTTCGCCGATGACGTCCCGCCTGACGGCGTCGACCTGGCGCGTCGTCTATGCGACCGTATTGACGGGATCGGCGCTGATGGCCTCGTGTTCGGCACGCCGGTCGGAGGCTCCGGGGACGCAACGTGGCGGTTCACACTCTTCAACAGCGACGGCAGTTCTGCTGAGGTGAGCGGCAACGGCCTGAGGTGCTTCGGCCAGGCGCTGCTTCGCAGGGAGGCCACTGGGACCACGGGCCTGGAGGTCGTGGTCGAGACTCCGGCAGGGGACCGTCGGATCACCGTGGATGGCTCGACCTCCGACCTGGAGGTGGAGGCAGAGGTGGAGATGGGGGCCGCCGCAGCTGGCCCTTCGATAGAGGGGATCCAGATCGACCTGGGTGGCGTGCAGGTTCGGGCGGCCCACAGCATCGACTTCGGCAACCCGCACCTGGTGCTCCTGGTCGACGACCCCGACGATGTGGACCTGGCCGTCGCCGGCCCTGTGACCGAATCCTTCTTCGCCCCGACGGGCTGCAACGTGCACCTGGTGTCCGTGGTGGACCGGTCCACTGTCCGGATGCGCACGTGGGAACGCGGTGCGGGCCTGACGATGGCGTGCGGCTCGGGGGCCTGCGCGGCGGCACACGTCCTCCACGGCAAGGGCCTGGTGGACGACGTGGTGGAGGTTCGGATGCCCGGTGGGGCGGCGACGGTCATGGTCGGGGACACGGTGCGTCTGGCCGGAACGGCGACCTTCGTGGATTCCCACACGGTGGACCTCGGAGACGATCAGGTCGGTGTGCCCGGCAACGGGGTCCCTGGAACCGAGGTGCCTGCCAATGGGTGAGCCGACCGACCTGGATGAAGCGTCGGACCTGGACCCGGATCTGAGCCAGGCCCCGGACCCGGAGTCGGAGTCGGACAATGACCCGGGCCAGGAATCGCACCGCGGCGCCTTCGGCGAGTTCGGTGGCGAGTCGACCGGTCTCATCGACCGGGCGTTCCGGGAGCGCATCGTCCTCGCCGGGTTGACCCTCGGGCGTTCCGACCCGGAGGCCACCGACGCCTCCATGGACGAGCTGGCCCGCCTGGTCGAGACCGCCGGTGCCGATCCGGTTGCCCGCGTCCTCCAGCACAGGGATTCGCCGGACCGTGCCACCTACGTGGGCAAGGGCAAGGTCATGGAGATCAAGACGGTGTCCGAGGCGTTGGACGCCGACACCGTCGTGTTCGACAACGACCTCACCCCGGCACAGCAGGGAAACCTCGAGGAGATCCTGAAGCGTTCGGCGCTGGATCGCACCGCGGTGATCCTGGACATCTTCGCCCAGAACGCCAGCAGCCCCGAGGGAAGGGCTCAGGTGGAGCTGGCCCAGCTCCGCTACCGGCTGCCCCGACTGAGGCGTTCCGGTCGCACCTTCAGCCAGCAGGCCGGTGGAATCGGCACCCGGGGCCCCGGCGAGACCCAGCTGGAGGTGGACAGGCGGCGTCTCATGCGACGCATCACGCGCCTCGAGTCGGACCTGCGGCGAATCCGCGGGAACCGCGCCACCCAGTCCAAGGCCCGGAAGCGGACGAGCAACAGGGCGGTGGCCATCGTGGGCTACACCAACGCCGGCAAGTCCACGCTCCTGAACCACCTGACCGACGCCGGCGTCCTCGTCGAGGACCGGCTCTTCGCCACCCTGGACGCCACCACCCGACGCCTCCAGCTGCCCGGTGGCGAGGCGGTCTTCCTGAGCGACACCGTTGGCTTCATCCGCAAGCTGCCGCACCAGCTGGTGGAGGCCTTCAAGTCCACCCTCGACGTGGCGGTGGACGCCGACCTGCTGGTCCACGTCGTGGACGCCTCGGATCCCGACCCGGAGGGCTGCATAGCGGCGGTCAGGACGGTGCTCGACGAGATCGGCGCCGACCGGGTACCAGAGCTGTTCGTCTTCAACAAAGCCGACCTGGCGCCGGCGGCAGCGGCCCGCCTGGTGGACCGGGAGCCCGGCTCCGTGGCCATCTCGGCGACGACCGGAGCCGGGATGGACGACCTCCTGGCCATGGTCGGGCGGCGGCTCCGGCGCCAGACGATCGTGGCCAGGTTGCTGGTGCCGTACGCCCGTGGTGACGTGCTGGCGATGGCCCACAGGGAGGGCGAGGTGCTCGAGGTGGACGAAGCCGTCGACGGGTGGGTAGTGCAGGTCCGCGTCGACGAGGGTTCCGCCGGCCGACTGGCCGAATACCGTGTCGACGAAGAGCCCCCCGCAGGGGCGGAACCGGATGGCCGATCATGAAATCCGAAACGGGGTCCACCGGGTTCGTCCCGTCGCCGTACCCGTTCGACGTGCCCGCCGAGGTGCGCGCCCTGGCCGACGCCATGCCGGGCGGGGCCGTGGACCTGTCGCTTGGCGTGCCGTGCGATCCGGTGCCGGACGTGGTGGCGGTAGTGCTGGCCGAGCCCGATCCGGCGCGTCCGTACCCGCCGTCGATCGGCACGCCGGAACTACTCGATGCCGTGGTCGGCTGGTGCGGACGTCGCATCGGTGTGGAGATCCAGCCCGATCAGGTGGGGGCCTGCGTGGGGACGAAGGAACTGGTGACGGGCCTGCCCCACCTGCTGAAGCTCCGGAACCCCGACCGCGACACCGTCCTCTACCCGGCCGTGTCGTATCCGTCCTACGAGATGGGAGCGGTGCTGGCCGGTTGCCGTGCCGTGCCGGTGCCCATGGATGCGTCGTGGCGGATCGACCTCTCGGCGATCCATGAGGAGGACGCCGAACGCGCCCTCTGCCTGTGGGTGAACACCCCCGGCAACCCGGCGGGCGCCCTCGACGACCTTGGGGCGGCGGCCGAATGGGGAAGGGCACGGGGGATCCCGGTGCTGTCAGACGAGTGCTACGTGGAGCTCACCTGGAACGGCCCGTCGCGTTCCATCCTCCAGCACGGAACCGAAGGGGTGCTGGCTGTCCACTCCCTTTCGAAGCGATCCAACCTGGCCGGGCTGCGCGTTGGCTTCTACGCCGGTGACCCGGACCTGGCCTGGTACCTGCGGGAGACCCGTCGACACCAGGGGTTCATGATCCCCGGACCCGCCCAGGCGGCAGGTGCGGCGGCACTACGGGACCAGGACCACGTCGACGTCCAGGCCGCCCGGTACCTCAGGCGCCTGGAGGTCCTCGTCGAGGTCCTGGGATCGCTGGGGGTCCGGGCCGAGCTGCCGGAGGGCGGCTTCTACCTGTGGGTGGAGGCGCCCGGTGGTGACGAGATGGCCCTGGTGCGACGGCTGGCCGGCGACCTGGGGGTCATCACCAGCCCCGGAACGGTCTTCGGTCCCGGTGGTGCCGGCTGGGTGCGGGTGGCGGCCGTGGTCACCGACGACGACCTGGAGGTCGTGTGTGGCCGGGCTTCCGCTTTGGCCGGCTGACCGTCCCTGAGCGGACCGGAACTGGTTCCGGTCGGGGAGGGGCGTGGCGGTAGCCTCGGCGCCATGTCAGACCTCAAGGCACAGATCGAAGAGCTCTGGTCGGGTCGCGACGACCTGGACGTGGACGACACCGAGGCCAACGCGGCCATCCACGCCGCCATCGACCTGCTGGACACCGGTCAGGCCCGGGTGGCGGAGCCGGATGGCTCCGGCGGGGTGATCGTGAACGAGTGGCTGAAGCTGGCCATCCTGCTGTTGTTCCGCCAGTCGAAGATGGAAACGATCGAGATGGGCCCGTTCGAGTTCGCCGACAAGATCCCCCTGAAACGCGACTGGATCCAGCGCAGGGTGAGGGTGGTTCCCGGGGCGCAGGCCCGCTGGGGGAGCTACCAGGGGCCCGGCGTCGTGATGATGCCCAGCTACACGAACATCGGTGCCTACGTGGGAGACAACACGATGGTCGACACCTGGGCGACGGTGGGGTCGTGCGCCCAGATCGGCCGCAACGTCCACCTCTCCGGTGGGGTGGGCATCGGCGGCGTCCTGGAGCCACCCAACGCCGTGCCGGTGATGATCGGCGACGACTGCCTGATCGGCAGCCGTTGCATCGTGGCCGAGGGCGCCCGGGTGGGTGACGGCGTGGTGCTGGGTGCCGGAGCGGTGCTGACCGGTTCCATCCCGGTGATCGACGCTGCGACCGGCGAGGAGCTGGGTCGAGGCGTTGTGCCGGCGTGGTGCGTGGCCGTCCAGGCCAACCGTACGAAGGTATTCGACGGTGGCGAGTTCGGCCTGCCCTGCGTCCTGGTCCTGAAGTACCTGGAGCCCGGTGAACGCCACGACAAGTCCGCCCTGAACGACGTCCTGCGTACGCACGGCGTCTCCACCTGACGCCAGCGGTCGACCGTCCCGTGACCGACCTGCTGGCCCTCACCGCTGAACTGGTCGACATCCCGTCGGTCAGCTTCGACGAAGCAGCCATCGTGGCGCACCTGGAGGCCGAGCTGCGCGCCATCCCGGGCCTGGCGGTGGACCGGATCGGCGACAACCTGGTGGCCCGCACGGACCTGGGCCGTGGACACAGGCTGATCCTGGCGGGCCATACGGACACGGTTCCCGGCGATACCTCCGGCTCACGCCTCGACGGGGACGTTCTCTGGGGGCTGGGCACGACCGACATGAAGGGCGGCCTGGCCGTGATGCTGGAGCTGGCCCGCGTGGTCCGGGAACCGGCGGTGGACGTGACCTGGGTCTTCTATGCCCGCGAGGAGGTGGCGATGGTCCACAACGGCCTTCGTGAGCTCTTCGCCGAGGCACCGGAGCTGCTGGCCGGCGACGTCGCCATCCTGGGAGAGCCGACCGCCGGTGCAATCGAGGCCGGATGCCAGGGCACGATGCGTTTCGAGGTGGCCCTCGCCGGGGTCCGGGCCCACACCGCCCGGCCGTGGATGGGGCGAAACGCGGTGCACCGTCTTGGCACCCTGCTGACGGCCCTCGAGGCGTACCCGCACCGCGAACCCGTGGTGGACGGCTGCCGGTACCGCGAGGCGCTCCAGGCCGTGCACGTGGAGGGCGGAGTGGCCGGCAATGTCGTGCCCGACAGCGCCATGGTGAGGATCAACCACCGCTACGCCCCGGACCGCACCGGTGCCGAAGCCGAGGCCCACGTCCGGGAGTTCCTGGCGCCGTTCCTTGATGGCGGCGACGTCGTCGAGTTGGTGGACCACTCACCGGCCGCTCCGCCGGGGATGTCACATCCGCTGCTGCGTGCCATCACGGATCGGCACCACCTGGAGGTGCGGGCCAAGTTGGGCTGGACCGACGTGGCGTTCTTCGCGGAGCACGGGGTTCCGGCCGTGAACCTGGGCCCCGGGGAGCCGACGTTGGCCCACACTGCGGGGGAGTGCCTGGAGCGGGCGCCCCTGGAGTCCTGCTTCACGATCCTGCGGGACCTGCTCGAACACGGCGCCTGACCAGCCGCAGGCCAGCGCCCCGGTTTCGGGCCGAGATGCATCGTGGGGCCAGCGCCCCGATCAGGCGGTCAGATGCGTCGTAGGACCGTCACGACCAGGCCGAAGATCGTCACCTCGTCAGACGGGTACCGCAGCTCCTGGAAGGCGGGGTTCGCCGGCACCAGGACCACGGTCTCGCCGTCGCGTTCGAAGTACTTGACGGTGCCCTCGTCGCCGGGGATGCCAGCCACCACCAGGTCGCCGGGTTCGGCCGTCTGCTGGACCTTCACGACCACGTGGTCGCCGTCCAGGATGCCGGCCCCGATCATCGACTCGCCGCGGACACGGAGCATGAACAGATCGCCCTCTCCGGTGAACTCGACCGGCATGGGGACCGATTCCATGATGTTCTCGTGGGCCAGGACGTCGGTTCCGGCGGCCACCTCGCCAACCAGGGGTATGTGGCGGGCGGTTCCCCTGTCGACGGCGGCACCGCTGACCGGATCCAGGCAGACCTCCAGAGCCCGTGGCTTGGAGGGATCCCGGCGCAGGTAGCCGCGGTCCTGGAGCGTGGCCAGGTGGGAGTGGACCGTGGACGGTGACGTGAGGCCCACGGCCGAACCGATCTCCCGTACCGACGGCGGGTAGCCACGCTCCCTGGTCTGGGCATCGATGAACTCCAGGATCTCCTGCTGGCGACTGCTGAGCCCTGTGGTGGTCATGGGGGTGCGTCCTCTGCTGGTCGATCGGCCGGTTGCCGGTCCGCTTGACAGCGAACACCTGTTCGATACACTGATATCGTGATCGAACACCTGTACGCCGAATACATGTTCCCCGAACAGGCGTTCCGTGTCAAGGACCCACAGGGGCCGGCCGGTCACCGCTGTCACACCCCATCGTCAGGATGTAGAGCATGAACACGATGACCCTGGAACTTCCGTTCGACCTGGTCGCCGACACCGGGTCACGTCCGGCCGTGCGGCCCGGTGGGCGTGGAGTCGTGCAACGCATGTTCGCCGATGTCCTCTCGGCCGAGCCCTACGCCGTCGGATCCCTCCGGGTGCCGTCAGCTGCGGGTCCGGCGCCCGTCGACTCTCCGGCCGTCGGCACCGGTTACGTCGGTACCGGGCCCTTCGACACGCGGCCTGTCGGCGTGAGGGTGGCCGGTCCGGGGACCTACCGTCGTCGTCGCATCCTGGTGGCGGCGCTCCTCGGCCTGGTGCTCTCGGCCCTGCCACTGCTGGGTGGCGAGCTGATCGGCCGGGTCACCGGCACCCCCGGAGCAACCGTGGTCGAGGCTTCAGGCGAGCCCGTCATCTACGTGGTCCAGCCGGGCGACACCCTCTGGTCGATTGCCGAACGGGTGAACCCTCCGGGCCGGGACCTCCGCTATACGGTCGACCGTCTCTCCAAGGTGACCGGTGGTTCGCTCCTGCATCCCGGCCAGCGGATAGTCATTCCCAGCGGCTGATCTGCCCAGCGGCTGACTTGCTCCGTGGCCTGGTCGCACGGTCACGGGCACCCCGCCTCAGACGACCAGGTACCTGCAGAAGAGGAAGTCATCGTGGGCGAGCACCCGGTCCAGTCGGAGTCCCGATGGCACGGCGAACGCCTCACCGTCGAGGAGCCCGGGTCCGGTCGTACCGGCTCCGCCGACGACTCTGGGCGAGATGGTGAGGCACAGTTCGTCGACCAGGCCGGCGGCCAGCAACTGGTGGTTCAGGCGAGGTCCGCCCTCGCACAGCACGGTTCGCGCCCCGATGTCTCCGAGGGTCGCCAACAACCCCGTGAAGTCCACCCGGGTGTCACCCAGGTCGATCAGGTCGGCCACATCGGCGAGGGCATCACGCCGGTCCGCCGGCGCCGACCGCACGGTTGCGATCAGGGGAGGGGGGTCCTCGGGGAGGCGTTCGGTGAACAACGGCGCCGTCGGGTCCAGGTCCAGGCTTGCGGAGACCACCACCAACCGGGGTCGGACCCACTGGCCTGCGGTGGCCCGAGCCGACGCCAGGCTGTCATCGGGGGTCCGAGGTGGTCGGTAGCCCTCGGCCCGCACGGTTCCGGCCCCCACGAGGATCATGTCGGCCAGGCCGCGCAGGGTTCGGAACACCTGGCGATCCCCGGCGCCTCCCAGCCGGCCGGAAAGCCCCTGGATGGTCGTGGCGCCATCCACGGAGGCCACCATGTTGAGCATCACCCAGGGTCGACCGGGTGGGGGTGGGCGTTCGAGGTCCAGGTGGATGTCGGAGATATCCACCTCGGGGCCGGTCGTGGGGTGGAGGAGTCGCACGACGTGACGGTACATCGCCCTGGCTGTGGAGAACGTCGACGTAATCCACCGGGAAATCCACAGTGAATCCCACTATCCGTCCACAGCCTGTGGTCCGTAGATTTCGCATTCGTGGCCGGTGGCGGTCTGCCCGGCAGAAGTCGTCGAACCGATCCGTCGGAGAGGCGTTGGGATGACCGCACCGATATCCGGGAAGGGTGTTCGCATGGCGGGCTCCTCGACCTGGGCCTGCCGTCATCGGCCACGACACCAACGGCCACCGAGTAGCCCCGGGGTCGTCACAGGTTGTCCGTACCTTCCGGAACAGTGGTCGGGCCGGTCGGAAACGGGCGCAGGAGGACGAGGAACCAGATGTCTGTAGCGCCCGAGCGGGGGGTACTTGGAATCCGCCGCCACTTCACGACGCCCGGGATCGATCCATACGACGAGATCGACTGGGACGTGCGGACCTCCCGCCTGGTGGACCACCGCGACGGGTCGGTCGCCTTCCAGCAGGACGGCGTGGAGGTGCCGTCGGACTGGTCGGTGAACGCCACCAACATCCTGGCCCAGAAGTACTTCCGCGGGCCCCTGGATGGTCCCGGCAGGGAGTCGTCGCTGCGTCAGGTGGCCGACAGGGTCGCCGGCACGATCGCCGACTGGGGCCGGAGGGACGGCTACTTCTCCGACGACCATGAAGCCGAGGCCTTTGCAGCCGAACTCCGCTACCTGATCGTGACCCAGCGGGCCGCCTTCAACTCGCCCGTCTGGTTCAACATCGGCGTGCCCGGGGTCCCCCAGCAGGCCTCGGCCTGCTTCATCCTCTCCGTCGAAGACCAGATGTCATCGATCCTGAACTGGTACGTCGAGGAGGGAACGATCTTCAAGGGTGGTTCGGGTGCCGGCGTCAACCTGAGTGCCATCAGGTCCTCCAAGGAGGCCCTGAAGGGTGGCGGCGAGGCCAGCGGGCCCGTCAGCTTCATGAGGGGCGCGGATGCCTCGGCCGGAACCATCAAGAGCGGGGGCAAGACCCGCCGCGCCGCCAAGATGGTCATCCTGGACATCGACCATCCGGACGTCCAGGAGTTCATCTGGTGCAAGGCTCGTGAGGAACGCAAGATCCGGGTCCTGGCCGACGCCGGATTCGAGGTCGGCTTCGACGGCGCTGACAGCCACTCGATCATGTACCAGAACGCCAACAACTCCGTCCGTGTGACGGATGAGTTCATGGAGGCCGTGGCGGCCGATGCCGACTGGGACCTCACGGCGGTCACCGACGGTTCGGTGATCGAGACGGTCCCGGCCCGTAGCCTGTTCCGGCAGATGTCCGAGGCTGCATGGGAGTGCGCAGATCCGGGCATCCAGTTCGACACGGCCATCAACCGGTGGCACACGGCGTCCAATACCGGCCGGATATCGGCCAGCAATCCGTGCTTCACCGGTGACTCGCTCGTCCACACCGACCGGGGCCTGGTTCGCTTCGACGAGCTCGTGGATCGGATCAACAGGGGCGAGGAGTTCAGGGTCTGGACGCACGACGCCACCGGCGCCGGGGAACCCACCGAGGGGGTCGTCCTGACCTCACCGGACGCCGTGATGATCACCGGGGTGAACCCGGTCCTACGGCTCCAGTTCAACACGGGGCACGAGGTCCGGTGCACGCCGAACCATCGGCTGTTCACCGCCAACCGTGGCTGGGTGGAGGCTCACGAGCTCTCGGAGGAGGACGATGTCCGCCTGCTGGACCTGCCCTCGTTTGCCGAAGAGGCCGACTCTGCGATCCCGGTCTCGTCGGATCCCGAGCACTACCGGGCCAGCGGCGACCATGCCGGAGACCTCCGTCTGCCCGACGAGTGGAGCGCCCTGTTCGGGCACTACCTCGGGTGGCTGATCGGTGACGGCTCCACGTCCGGGACGACGACGGCCACCGTCTACGGCTCGGCCGAGGACCGCGACGAGATCATGGTCCGACACCACGCCCTGCTCGAATGGATCAACGACGACCGCCCGCTGAAGGCCTCCGAACAGGCCAATGGAACCGTCCAGCTGCGGCTCTCCAGGCGCCGGTTCAAGAGGTACCTCGAGGCGCTCGGTGTGCTGTCCGTGACCGGTGCCCACAAGGTCGTGCCCTGGTCGATCCTCCAGGCGCCACCCGAGATCGCCGCAGCGTTCCTCCGGGGCCTCTTCGATGCCGACGGCTGCGTCTACCGGAGCGAGGACCACGGTTCGTACGTGGGGTTGTCGTCCATCTCCCGGGGCCTGCTCGTGGGGGTGCAGAGGCTGCTGCAGACCTTCGGCATCACCAGTCGGATCCATGCAACGGGCCGTGGTGGCGTGGGCGGTCTGGAGTACACGCGCTCTGACGGCACGGTGGTCTCCTACCGGTCGAAGGCAACCTGGGACCTCCGTATCACCGGCCGTTCCGTCGAGCCGTTCGGAGCCCACGTCGGCTTCGACCTGGGTCGCAAGCAGGGGCTGCTCAACGGCCTGCTGGCTGATCGGAAGCGCGTCGGATACCGGACGGCCACGACGGCCCGCCTCGTAGCGCGGATCGATGACGGTGACGAGCTGACCTACAACCTCACCGAGCCTCGCAACCACTCCTACGTCGTGAACGGGCTGCTGGTCTCGAACTGCTCTGAGTACGTCCACCTGGATGACAGCGCGTGCAATCTGGCGAGCATCAACCTGCTGAAGTTCCTGGGTGACACCGACGACGACAGCGATGCGATCGGGGGCTTCGACATCGACGGCTTCCGCCATGCGATCGAGGTCGTCTTCACCGCCCAGGAGATCCTGGTCGGCAACGCCGACTATCCGACGGAGACCATCGGCGAGACCACCCGGGCCTTTCGACAGCTGGGGCTGGGCTACGCCAACCTGGGTGCGCTCCTCATGGCCCTTGGCCTCCCCTACGACAGCGACGATGGTCGGGCGGTGGCCGCCGCCATCACGTCGGTGATGACCGGGCACGCCTACCGGACCTCGGCCCGGTTGGCGGACCGCATGGGGCCGTTCGACGGCTTCGAGCACAACCGCCAGCCCATGCTCGGCGTGCTGGAGATGCACCGTGATGCGGCCCGCCCTGGTGGCCGCCGGCCGCACGGCCTGGTTCGAGGCCTGTGCGCTGGCCCAGCGGGTCGGCGTTCGCAACAGCCAGGCCACCGTGCTGGCGCCCACCGGCACCATCGGCCTCCTCATGGACTGCGACACCACCGGGATCGAACCCGACCTGAGCCTCGTGAAGCACAAGCGCCTCGTCGGCGGTGGCACGATGTCGATCGTCAACCGGACCGTTCCCAGGGCGCTGCGACGCCTCGGCTACGACGAGGCCTCAGCCGCCGCCGTCGAGGCCTGGGTGGACGAACACCAGACGATGGTCGGCTGCCCGGAGATCAGGCCGGAGCACCTGGCGGTGTTCGCCACGTCGATGGGCGACAACCCGATCCACCACATGGGCCACGTCCGCATGATGGGAGCGGTCCAGCCGTTCCTGTCGGGTGCCATCTCCAAGACCTGCAACATGCCGGAGACCGTCAGCGTGGACGACGTCGAGGAGCTCTACCTGGAGTCGTGGCGCCTGGGCCTCAAGGCCGTGGCCATCTACCGCGACAACTGCAAGGTGGCCCAGCCGCTATCGGCCGGCAGTGGGGCCGGAGCCAAGCCAGCCGAGGCCGTGGCGGACTTCGCCGCAACCCTGGCCGAACCGGTCCGCCGCAAGCTTCCCCGGAGTCGACGCTCGCTCACCCTGGAGTTCCGGGTGGCGGACTGCAAGGGGTTCGTCACGATCGGGGAGTACGAGGACGGTCGTCCGGGTGAGATCTTCCTCCGGGTCTCAAAGCAGGGGTCGACCCTCGCCGGGATCATGGATGCCTTCGCCATCTCGCTCAGCCACGGCCTCCAGTACGGCGTGCCCCTGCGGGCGTTCGTGGGTGCCTTCACGGGAATGAGGTTCGAGCCGGCCGGGATGACCGACGATCCGGACCTCCGGATCGCCACGAGCATCATCGACTACCTGTTCCGCCGCCTGGCCGTCGAGTACATGAGCGTCGAGGAACGGGCGGAGCTGAACATCCTCACGACCAGCGAGCGGACCCAGCCCACGCTGCCGGGCGTGGAGGAGTCCGTCGCCGAGACCCGTCAGGGTTCCGACGTGCCACCGGACCCGCCCACCGTGCCGTCGCCAGCCCAGTTCGCAGCCCAGCTGGCGCTCGGCTCGAGGGGGGCCGACGCGCCGCTCTGCATGCAGTGCGGTGTGGCCATGCAGCGTGCGGGCTCCTGCTACGTCTGCACCGACTGTGGCGCCACGAGCGGTTGTTCGTGAGTTCCGTGGCCGGTGCCGGGGCCAGGGTGGGACGACGCTGCTGATGGCCGTCCTGCGGTTCTCCTTCGGGACCATGGGATCCGGCAAGAGCACCCTCGCGCTCCAGATCCACCACAACCTCCTGGAGCGTGGCCTCCAGGGGATCCTCTGCAGCCAGCTGGACCGGTCCGGCGGCAGGGTCTCGAGTGCCCTCGGGGTGTCGGCTGACGCAGTCGAGGTGGGTCCGAGGCTGGACCTGTTCGAGTTGGCGCTGGCCGTGGCGTCCCGGCGTGGCCGCATCGACTACCTGGTGTGCGACGAGGCCCAGTTCTACCGTCCCGAACAGATAGACCAGTTGGCCCGGATCGTCGACGACCTGGGTGCCGACGTGTTCGCCTTCGGCCTGCTCACCTCCTTCCAGGGAGAGCTCTTCGAGGGGACGAAGCGCCTCCTGGAGCTGGCCGACGAGCGGGTCGAGGTGCAGGTCGAAGCCAGGTGCTGGTGTGGTGCGAGGGCCACCCACAACGCCCGCCTGGTGGACGGGGTGCAGGTGTACGACGGAAAGCTCTTCGTGGTCGACGATCCCGAGGACCACCGGGTCAGCTACGACCTGCGTTGTCGTCGCCACTGGTTGGCCGGAGACGCCGGGCCGGTCGACGGACAGGCCATTGTCCAGCAGGGCTCAGAGGTCGAGGCGGCGCAGCATGTGGTCTGAGAGGTCCCCGACGAGGTCCGCGGCGTAGATCCTCTCGGTGAACCTCCAGGTGCCGTCGACGCGTTCGAAACGGTCGTTGTAGCGGCCGCTGATGATCGGTTGCAGTGGGCCGGCGGCCACCTGTTGGAAGACCGTGTAGGTGCTGCGACAGGTCGCGGTGCCGGCTTCGGCGTCCACCTCCAGGATCGGGGTACCGACCAGGTGACGGGTGCGCGGCGTGCCGTCCTCGTGGATGGCCACCATGGACCGCCAGACCTCCAGGAGGCCGTCACGGTCCACCACGACGGGTGGATCGGCTTCATGGTCCAGCACGACGCGTGCGTGGGCGAACAGGTCGCAGCACGCCTCCAACTGGCCGCTGTCGAGTAGCTCGGCGTAGAGGTGGATGAGGTTCGTTATCCGGGTGTCGTCGGTGGTCACGGCGTGGAACATAACCCGGCGCGGCCCGGTGCCCGGCTCCAATGCGCCCGGGGAGAGGGCGGTAGCGTGCGGACATGAGCGACTACCGGCCTCCCCTGGGCGACATCCGCCTCGTCCTCGACGAGATCAGCGACATAACGGCCATCTGCGACCTTCCGGGCTTCGAGCACGTGGACGTGGAGACCATCCACGGCGTCCTCGACGAGCTGGGCCGCTTCGTGGCCGAGGTGGTCGCCCCGGTGAACCGGATCGGGGACGAGCAGGGCTGCTCGGTGACCGACGGCGTGGTTACCGTCCCCGACGAGTTCGGCGTGGCCTGGGACAAGTTCGTGGAGTCCGGGTGGAGTGCCATCAGCCAGGACCCCGACTACGGCGGCGGCGGTTTCCCCGGCGCCATCCAGACGGTGGCCAGCGAGCTGCTGGCCACGGCATCGCGTGCATGGTCGATGGGGCCGATGCTGACGGTCGGCGCTGTCGAGGCCATCCGCGTCTTTGGCGACGAGGGCCTGAAGGAGACCTTCCTGCCCAAGATGGTCACCAACGAGTGGTCGGGAACGATGAACCTCACCGAACCGCAGGCCGGCTCCGACGTGGGGGCGCTGACCACCCGTGCCGTGCCCCAGGACGACGGCACCTACCGGATCTTCGGAACCAAGATCTTCATCACCTTCGGCGAGCACGAGCTGACCGAGAACATCATCCAGCTGGTCCTGGCCCGCACTCCGGACAGTCCGCCGGGAACCAGGGGGATCTCGCTGTTCATCGTCCCCAAGTACCTGGTGGCTGACGACGGCAGCCTCGGAGAGCGCAACGACTACAGGTGCGTCTCGGTCGAGCACAAGTTGGGCCTGCACGCCAGCCCGACCTGCGTCCTGGCCTACGGCGACGCCGGCGACGGTGCGGTCGGCTATCTCCTGGGTGATGAACACCAGGGCATGAAGTGCATGTTCTCGATGATGAACAACGCCCGTCTGGGGGTTGGCATCGAGGGCCTGGCCGTCACGGAGCGGGCCCTCCAGCAGGCCTCCGACTATGCGATGGAGCGTCATCAGGGCCGGGCCATCGGTGGCCCCGCCGGCGAGCAGGCGGCGATCATCAGGCACGCGGACGTGCGGCGGATGCTGCTCACGATGCGGGCCTACACCGACGCCATGCGATGCCTGCTGTACTTCAACGCCGCCACCCTGGACGTGGCCGGACGCCACCCGGATGCCGACACCCGCCAGCGGGCGGCCGAGCGGGCAGAGCTGCTGACGCCGATCTCGAAGGCCTGGTGCACCGATCTGGGCGTCGAGATGGCCTCGGTCGGCATCCAGGTCCACGGCGGCTACGGCTACATCGAGGAGACCGGTGCCGCCCAGCACCTCCGGGACGCACGGATCTCACCGATCTACGAGGGGACCAACGGCATCCAGGCCATGGACCTGGTGGGCCGCAAGCTCCCGATGCGCGAGGGTGCGGTTATGGCCGACCTGCTTGCCGACATCGCAGGCACGGTCTCCGACCTGGCTTCAGCGGGCGAGGACTTCGACTCGATCCGCGTAGGCCTGGCCGACGCCCTGGCGGCAACCGAGGAGGCCACCACCTGGCTGATGGTGCACGGTCTGGCCGACCCCAACGACGCCATGGCAGGGGCCTCGCCGTACCTGAAGATGTTCGGCCAGCTGGTCGGAGGTTGGATGGTGGCGCGCCTCGCCCTCGGCGCACATCGCAGGATCCGGGCCGGTGAGGGCGATGCCGACTTCCTGGGGTCCAAGATCGTGGCGGCCCGCTACTACGCAGAGCAGCTCCTGCCCGTGACCAGGGCCCAGCTGGGTGCGGTGACCGCCGGTGCGGGCGACCTCTACGCCATGGCGGACGATGCCTTCTCCGCCTGAGTCGGTTTTCCGGGGGTGGACGTGATCCTGACCGGAGTGATCGGCGCGATTCCCAGCCCGTCGGGGAACTCGATCTCGATAGGCCCCCTGGAGCTCCGGGCCTACGGCCTGATGATCGCCCTCGGGGCGCTCGTGGCGGTGATGTGGAGCCAGAAGCGCCTGGCGGCCCGCGGTGGGGATCCGGAGGACATCGCCACGATTGCCATGTGGGCGGTGCCGGCCGGCCTCATCGGTTCCCGGCTCTACCACGTGGCGACCGACTGGCGGTCCTTCAGGGGGCGTTGGGAGGACGTGCCTGCGGTCTGGCAGGGCGGTCTGGGAATCCCCGGCGGGCTGATGGCCGGCGTTCTGGTGGGCGTGCTCGTGGCCCGTCGCCGTGGCCTCTCGATGGCCTCGGCGATGGACGTCATGATCCCGACCATCCCGGTGGCCCAGGCCATCGGAAGGTGGGGCAACTGGTTCAACCAGGAGGTCTTCGGCCGACCTACGGACCTGCCGTGGGCGCTCGAGATCGACGCCGTCCACCGTCCGTCCGCCCACCTGGACGCCGCCGCGTTCCATCCGACGTTTCTCTACGAGGGCCTCTGGAACGTGACGCTGGCGGTGGTACTGGTACGCGTCGAGCGGCTTTCGATCCTGCGCCCCGGCTACATCGTGGCGCTGTGGGTGTTCGGATACGGGTTGGGGCGGCTCTGGGTGGAGGCGTTGCGGTCCGATGCGGCCTCGCTGATAGCCGGGGTGAGGGTCAATATCTGGATGGCCCTCCTGGCGATCCTGGTGGGCGCGGTGGTGGCCCGGGCCGGGCGGATTCCTCCCGGGGAGCGGACCAGCGGAGAGGCGGTCCTCCGATGAGCGGCAGTGCACTTCCCAGGAGGGCCCTGAAGAGGGTGGAGCGGACCTTCGCGTTCCTGGACCTCTGCGGATTCACCGCCTACACGGACGAGAAGGGTGACGCGGCGGCGTACGACGTGATCTCCAGTTTCCGGACGGCGGTGCGACAGGTGGCCGCCGAGAGGGGGGTTCGCATCCACTCGTGGCTGGGCGACGGCGTGATGATGATCGGCGTCGAGCAGGAGGACCTTGTCGAGGCGGTCATCGACATCGAGTACCTGGTCGACGAGAGCAGGTCGCCGCTACCCATGCGCGCCGGCATCGCGAGGGGTCGGGTGCTCCTCATCGACGGTGACGACCACGTCGGATCGGCGGTGATCCTGGCATCGCGTCTCTGCGACCGGGCCGAGCCGCACCAGATCCTGGCCCAGGCTGGCACGGTCTCCCTTCAGATGGTGAACGCCGTGGAGATCCGCCTGGGGGAGCACGACGTGCCGGGATTCGCCCACAGGATCGAGATAGTCCAGCTCACGGCGCCGAGTGGCCGCTGAGGCACCGTGACCGCTCCGACGCTGGGAGCCGATGAGGGCTTCACACCCTTCGAGGCATCGGTCGCAGCGGTGCTCGACGCCCTGCGGTCCGGCGAGGTGGTGACGTATGGCGAGGTGGCTGCCGAGGCCGGCCATCCCGGGGCCCACAGGGCGGTCGGGAGGTTCCTGGGAGTGCATGACGGCTATCCGTGGTGGCGGGTCGTGACCTCGACCGGGCGCCTTGTGCCGGGTCACGAGGTCGAGCAGGCGGACCGTCTGGCTGCCGAGGGGGTGGCGACCGGCGACGGCAGGGTGCGGCCCGGCTGACACTCCATCCGTCCGGCACACCCCGGGCACCGGCGCGACGGTAGGATGGGGGCACCCACCCGGGTCCGGTCGGCCGCCTGTATGCCGACCCCGGGTCGGATTCGTCACCCGGGATGAGCGGTGACGGTACCCGCCGAGGCGCGGGAAAGAAGTCCAATGACGACGACCCAGTTCGCCGAGACGACGATCCAGTTCACCGATCTGGGCATCGACCAGGATCTGGTTGATGTCCTTGCCAAGCGGGGGATCACCACTCCGTTCGAGATCCAGACCCTCGCCATCCCCGACGGCATCGCCGGGCGGGACGTGTGTGGCAAGGCCAAGACGGGGTCGGGCAAGACCCTCGCCTTCGGCATCCCGATGATCCAGCGCATCTCCAAGGCGAAGCCCCACCGGCCCACCGGCCTGGCCCTCGTGCCCACCCGTGAGTTGGCCGTGCAGGTCTGCAAGGAACTCGAGCCGCTGGCCGCCACGCGGGGCCTCACCTTCGAGGCCATCTACGGCGGTTCGCCGATCGAGAAGCAGATCGCCGCACTGAAGAGGGGCGTCGACTTCGTCGTGGCCACCCCCGGACGGATGATCGACCTCATCCAGCAGGAGGAGCTCTCGGTGGCCGACCTGGAGGGCGTCGTGATCGACGAGGCCGACCGCATGGCCGACATGGGCTTCATGCCCCAGGTTGAGTGGATCCTGAGGCGCGCCAAGAAGGACCACCAGACGCTGTTGTTCTCCGCCACCCTGGACGGCATGGTGGGTGCCCTGATCAGCCGCTACCAGACCGATCCGGTGACCCATGAGGTGGCATCTAACGATGTGACGGTGGCCGAGATGGAGCACCGCTTCCTGGCCGTCCACGAGATGGACAGGGTCAGGGTCGCTGCCCGGATCGTGGAGGCGTCCAACAGGACGATCATCTTCTCCCGCACCAAGTGGGGTGCGGACAAGCTGACCGACAAGCTGCTCGGTGAGAACGTGAGGGCGGCCGCCATCCACGGCGACCTGAGGCAGGCCCAGCGGGAGAAGGCACTCTCCGACTTCCAGGCCGGCAAGGTGAAGTGCCTGGTGGCCACGGACGTGGCCGCACGGGGGATCCACGTGGACGACGTGGACGTGGTCATCCACTACGACCCGCCGTCCGATGCCAAGACCTACGTGCACCGCTCCGGCCGAACAGCGCGGGCAGGGGAGTCCGGCGTGGTGGTCAGCCTGGTGCTCTGGAACGAGGAGCTCGAGGTGCGCAAGCTGCTGCGCCGTCTCGGGTTGAAGCAGCCGATCGTGGAGGTCTACTCCAACGATGTGCGGCTGGACGACCTGATGGCGTGGGACCCGGCCAACGAGGCCGCCTGACCTGACGCGCAAGATCGGGATCGGCTCCGGGTGACCGACCGGCGCCTGGACCTGGCGGCCGACCGGCTCGCCGACGAGGCGTCCGTCCGGCTGCAGTCGGTCGATGATCGTCGGCGACGCGGTGCGTTCTTCACCCCGCCGGACGTCGCCTCGGCCCTTGTAGCCGAGGTCGTTCAGCGGGGAACGGTCCTGGACCCTGCCTGTGGCAGCGGGGTGTTCCTCCTGGCCGCGGCCAGACGTCTCCTGGAGGTCGGTGCGGCCGATCGTCGTTCCATCGTCCGGCGGCACCTCTTCGGTGCCGACGTGGATCCCGCCTCGGTGGACGCCACGCGTCGTGTGCTGGGGGCCTGGGCCGGAGTCGATCCCGACGAGGTATCCGGCGTGGTCGTGGCTGATCCGCTGCACGAAGGAGTCGATCCATGGCCGGACCGGCCAGCCGACGGGTTCGACGCCGTGGTCGGAAATCCACCGTTCCTGGGCCAGCTCAAGGCGTCAACATCGAGGACGGGTGCTGACCGTCAGGCGCTGCGGGAGAGATTCGGCGACCTCGTGGGGGCCTACACGGACGCTGCCTGGCTGTTCCTGGCCCTCGGCCTGGAGGTGCTGGCGCCGGGCGGTCGGATGCTCCTCATCCAGCCGCAGTCGCTGCTGGCGGCAAGGGATGCCGGCCCCGTCCGGGACCGGCTGGTGACGTCTGGTCGGCTGACGGGCCTGTGGCTTGACCGTTCGGGCGTCTTCGCCGGTCACGCCGAGGTGTGCGCCCCGATCGTGGAGTCCCGGACCTCCGGGTCGCAACCCGATGTCCCGGTGCGTCTCCTCGTGGATCGTTCGGTCGAGGCGGCTGGCCATGTACCGCCACCCGTACCGGGCGAGACCTGGGGCGGCCTGGTGGCCGGCCTCCTGGGAATTCCAGAGGCCGGTCGGATCGGTGACCGGTCGGCTGGCGACGGGCGGATCGGCGACAGGGCAGGCGTCACGGCCGGCTTCCGGCAGCACTACTACGCCCTGGTCGGAGCCGTATACGAGCGGTCCGGGCCGGAGGACCGTCGTGCGCCACTGCTGACCACGTCGTCGGTGGATCCGCTGCACTCCCGTTGGTCGAGCGTGCCGTGCCGCTTCGACGGACGCCGTTGGACGGCGCCGGTGGTGGACCTGACGGCGGTCGGGGCCACCGACCCGACGGTCGGCTCCTGGTTGGAGGCACGCCGTCGCCCGAAGCTCCTGGTGGCCACCCAGACGACGGTCGTGGAGGTCGTCGTGGATCCGGTCGGGGACCTGGTCCCCCTCACCCCACTTGTCGTCGTCGAGCCGGATCCCGGCGACCTCTGGCACCTGGCGGCAGCACTCAGCGCCCCGGCGGTGACAGCCCTGGCGGCCAGGCGGTCGGTCGGCGCTGCCCGTTCGGCCGGACGCATCAAGTTGTCGGCCAGCCAGGTGGCGGACCTGCCCCTGCCTGCCGACTCGACGGCATGGGACGAGGGGGCCGACCTGGCCAGGGCGCTCCACGGCGCCGGACGGGCCACCACCCGGGATGCCTGGATGGAGTTCGGCGCGGTCATGGGACGTGCCTACGGGGCGTCGGAGGAGGGCCTCCTGGAATGGTGGTGGGCCCGCCATCCGGCCCGTTCCAGGGCCTGATCGGCCACCTGGCGCCGACTCGTCTCGACCCGGTACCAATCCGTTCCGTGTTACAGGTGGTCCTCCCGCCTAGAATGTCGTCACAACATCACGAGAGGCCCGGTTCGCCGGGTCCGGCAACCTGGGACGGACACCCAAGGTGCTCACCCCGAGAGGGCAACGAAGTGTCCGCCGGCTGGCCCACGGGTCATGCTGTCGGCGCAGAGCGCTGGTGTCACCCGGGCAGGAGACCTGCCGCATGACGCACGAACCGACGAGCGACGACGGACATTCCGTCGACCAGCCCGTCCACCCGCGCGCCTATGCGGGCGACCTGCCGGTCACCGGTGCATGGCGTCCGGGCGACCCGGTCGGTGATCGGCGCTTCGCTCCGGTCGGTGGCGGCCGTCCCTTCGTGCTGGAGGGCGGCGGCGTCCTCACCGAGGTGTCGATGGCCTTCGAGACGTGGGGGGAGCTCACTGCGGCGGCCGACAATGCGATCCTCATCTGCCACGCCCTCACCGGCGACAGCCACGCCCATGGCCAGGCCGGTGCCGCCCATGCCACCCCCGGCTGGTGGAACCGCGTCATCGGGCCGGGGTGCGGCATCGACACCGACCGGTACTTCGTGGTCTGCGTCAACTCGTTGGGCGGCTGTCAGGGTTCCACCGGCCCCTCATCGCTGGATCCGGAGACCGGCACGCCCTACGGATCCAGGTTCCCGACGGTCACCACCCGGGACATCGTCCGCTGCCAGGCAGCCGTGGCCGACCACCTCGGCGTCGACTCATGGATGGCCGTCGTAGGCGGTTCCATGGGTGGGATGCAGGTCCTGGAGTGGGGCGTCATGTTCCCCGACCGGGTGCGTGCCATCGCTCCGATCGCCACGACGCTGGCTGCCAGCGCCCAGCAGGTGGCGTGGAGCGCCGTGGGTCGAACTGCCCTTGCGCTGGATCCGCGGTTCCGGGGTGGCGACTACTACGACGCCAGACCCGGCGACGGTCCGTTCGCCGGCCTGGCGATCGCCCGGTCGGTGGCCCAGATCACCTACCGCAGCGCCGAGGTGTTCGACGACCGGTTCGCCCGTGAGCTGGTGGACCCCCGGTCGGTCTTCGGCCACTGGGACCGGTTCCAGGTGGAGTCCTACCTCGACTACCACGGTGAGAAGCTGGTCCGCCGATTCGACGCCAACAGCTACCTGACCCTGAACCGGACCATGGACCTGCACGACCTGTCGCGTGACAGGGGATCCATGGAGTCCGCGATCCGGCGTCTGGCGGACCTTCCCGCCATGACGCTGAGCATCAGTTCCGACGTGTTGTATCCGACCGCCCAGCAGGCGGCCATTCGAGATGCCATCCGTAGAGCCCTGACGGGCACGATGGCTTCCTGCTGGCGGCCCGACAGGTCGGGTCGCTGCTGGCCGGATTCCTGAGAGAGGTTGATGTCTGATGGTCGAACCACGGAACGGTGCCGGAGGCGAGGTCCCACCGGACGTCGGCCCGGAGACGGCTGCCATCCTGGCCGGACGGGTCGAGGGGGAGCGGTCCTTGGCACCGGTGCTCTACCCGTCGTCGACGTTCGAGTTCTTCACGGTCGAGGAGGGCCGGCACCAGGCCACCTCCATCGCGCCCGAGCGGTTCTACAGCCGCTACGGCAACCCGACCATCAACGCCTTCGAGGCCACGATCGCGGAGCTGGAGGGTGCCGAGGCAGCGCGGGCCTTCGCCTCCGGGATGGGGGCGATAAGTGCCGTGGTGCTGGGCATCTGTTCGTCAGGCGACCACATCGTGGCCCAGCGCCAGCTCTACGCCGGGACGCAGCTGTTCCTGCAGACGGCCTGCCCGCGCTTCGGAATCGACGTCACCT
>LWDU01038999.1_pt1 | contig 29585 bp, 25 predicted proteins | sample 727161 | NCBI WGS metagenome assembly LWDU01 (sample SAMN04566230, study PRJNA314399) | hydrothermal vent metagenome | isolation source: deep sea hydrothermal plume seawater | place: Mexico: Gulf of California, Guaymas Basin | collected 2004-07-11
CCCGAAACCCGCAAGCGATCCGCGATGATCGTGACGTTGCCCGCGTCGCCTTCTCTTTGGCTGGTGGCGCTGATCGCCGCGCCTTCGAGGACTTCGATCTGCGGAGCGTCGACGAGAAGGTCGCCCGCTCCGCCCTCGACGCCCCGGCTCGAGATCTCGGTCAGTTCCTCACCCAGGAGCTGGACACCGCCGCTCAAGCGAATCGACGTGTCCGCGCGAATCTCGATCTTCCCGGCGGTGGCGGCGTTGCGCGCGCTGGCCGAAATCGAGGCGCTCTGGCTCATGTCCAGGCTCCCGGTTCTCACGTCGATGTTGCCTCCCCGGGCATCCGCGGTGGCGCCGTCCAGGGCGCGTGCGAGGACGCCCGAGCGCTGAACCAAGATTTGACCCGTTTGGCGGTCGAGGATGCTGAGCCCACCCGCGATGCGGAACGCGTCCTCGACGACGATGTAAATATCTCCGGCGGCCTGGGCGTCGGGGGTGCTGGGATCGCGGCCGGTCAACGAAGCGATCTGGCCGCCCGAAAGAAGGTCGAGCGAGCCCGCCTCGAGATCGATATCGCCCGCGTCCACCGCCGGCCCGGAAGCGTCGTATTGCGTGAGGGTTTGAATCGAGGAACCGTTTTCCAGCCGAACGGCTCCTGGGCTCCGAATGACGAGCTCCCCTTCGGTGGACACGATGCGGGCGAAATCGTTGAGGGAAAGAGTTCCGGCCTCCAAGCGGATTCCGTCGGCGAGGGACCCGGAACTCCGATCGATGATGCTCGAAGGAAAAACCAGGGAACCGAAATGGAAGGCCGTCAGGGCGACGTCGCCCGTGAACCCCAGATCCACGCCGCCTCCACCGGGCCCGCCCGCGGAAACCTCGGCGGCTTCGAGTTCGAGCCGACCTCCGCGCAGGACAACGCTCCCCCCGCCTGGAGGCAGAGACGGGTTGCTGGTGGTCACAATGCTTCCGGCGCCCAGGCGAATGACCGCCTCGTTGCCCAAGGAACTGCGCCATGGGCCATTGGGAGCGATGTCGATGGGAACCCGGACCGCGGCGTGGCCCGTCGCCGCGAAGCGGATGGCGCCACCCGTGAGAATGATCCGCCCCCCGTCGACGGTGATCGTTCCCCCCACAGCGCTCACCGACTCGCCGACGGGCACGGAGAAGTTATATGGCGAAGGACCGAGCAGAGTATTGATCCGAATCTCCGCGGGGTCGCCCGCGGTGGCTGGATCCGCTCCGGCGAACAGGTACGCGGTGGGTGCCCCCGCGCAGCAGGGGCTGGATTCCCAGGGCACATCCACGCCGGAACTATCGAACTCGCCATCGGAAAATTCCAGGCCATCGGCGGTGCTGACCGCGAATGACCCGACCGAACTGGTGACATCGATGGAACCCGATTGGCTGAACACCACGCCATTGGAATTGAGGAGGATCAGGTCGGCGCCGCTTCCGTTCGCTTTGGACACGCGCGATCGCATCAGCCCGTCGATCTGCGAAATCGAGGCGCCGGTCACCCGGGTGATGATTCGATTGAAAGCAGTCGCAGCGCGGTTCGGGTCTCCGGCGCTCCCGCTGAGGTTGTTGAAGGTGGCGACTTCGCCGAGTCCGATTGGGTTTGGCCCGATGCTGAATTGGTCGAAACTGTGGAAGAGGTTCTCGCCCCGGGCGGTTCCCATGTTGACCTCGATGAGATAGTCGGCATGGACATTTTCCGAGTCGAGTCCGGGTCCAACCGGCAGGCCGCGACCGGCCCCCATGCTCTGATCGCGCACGATGAGTCCCTGATTGGCCAGCGAAGTACACGGCCACGCGACGAGCAGCACCAACAAGACCGCGAGCAGGGGAGCCGATCCGCGCACAGGGATTTCCTCGAATCTCTTTTATTCAGGTATTCAGGACCAGAGCGGGAACCACGCGCTGCCGGGCCGTCCGGCCACGTGTTGAGTGTATCACCCCGTTGCCCGGCAGCGCGCGCACGAGGTCGACTCGCTGAAAGCTGACAGTCTCCTAGAGCCAACTGCCGATGAGGATGAACGGCGCCCAGTAGGCGGGGTGCCGATACGCGGGTTGGGCGAGGAGTTCGCGTTGGGCCCGGCGCAGGGCCTCGGCGCGCGAAGCGCTTTCCAGCAACAACTCTTGGTAGAAGCGTACCACCAGGGCTTCCGCCGCGGGGTCGTTGATGCTCCACAGGGTACCGAGGGCACTGCGCGCCCCGGCCTTGATTGCGACCCCCGACAATCCCAGGGCTGCGCGGTCGTCGCCCTGGGCGGTTTCGCAGGCGCTCAGGGTCAGCAGTTCGAGGGGCTCGTCGCGAAAGCGAAACAGCCCAATGTCTCCGGCGAGTTCATCGAGGCTGATGGGCCCATCCCAGGCTTGCAGAAAGGCGCCCTCGCCGCGATTGGAAAATTGGGCGTGGGTGGCGAGGTGGACGAGTGAATACGACTCCTGGGCGAGCGCGCTGCGGAGCGCTTCGCGCCGAAATTCTTCGTTCAGCAGAACCTTGCTCGCGGTCAGTTCACCGATCACCTGGATTTCGCCGATCACGTTGGGGAGCGGCGACAGGCCGTCCACACTTTGGCTCACCCCGCCCACCAAAGCGCGAACGTTTTCGGTCTGCATGGCTCGGGGGTCGGTGAGGTTGAGCCCCGGAGTCAGCGCCAAGGCGAACCGCTCGATGAGAAACCGATCGCCGTCGTGGAGCGTCGCCATCGGGACCGACAAGAGCGCGCCGTTGGGAACGAAGACGAGGGTGTCGATGCCGCCCGCGTCGAGCCTTGCTTGCATCGGGCGGATCAACCAGTCGTAGAGCACGCGGGCGTGGACGAGGTAGCGCCGGGTGGCTCGGTTGACGAGCTGCTTTCGCAAGGCGCGGGCCTCACGTTCCACCTCGGCTTGGCCCACGGGCGCCGCGTATTGTTCGAGGCGGCCCGAGGGCAAGCCCACCAGCACCACCAGTCGATCGGGCAACGGGATCGGGTAGACGATCAGCGCCGAACCCGATACCGACTCCAGCCCGGTGAGCTTGGCTTGCAGGGCGTCGACGCAATCGTCCCGAAAATAGTCGCGCAACTCGGCGGCGCGAAATTGTTCGACGGTGTCGCGGGCGCGCCGCAGCAGTGCCTGTTCGGTGTCGTCTCCCGGCCCCATCGGCGGTTGCTGCGGGCCGGCTTGCGCCTGGGCCTGGCGGAGCAGGAGATCGACTAGCGCGGAGTAGATCGGTGCGGCGTCGCTCTGGAAAGTCGAGGGCCGGAGTCGCCCGCCCCAAGCTTCCCGGTGGCGCAGGGACTGCATGCGGTCGACGGCGAACTGGTAGGCCGTGATGGCTTCCGGCACTCTCCCGGCGGCGGCCAGCAGCCGACCTCTTTGCGCCTGCCAGCGGTAGAGGGATTCGGGGGCGTCGATCCGTGCGGCCCGGGCTACGGCCTCGTCGGTGGTGGTCAGCGCCAGGTCCGCGCGTCCGGTCTGCTCGTAGAACGCGCCCAGAAAACCCAGGGCATACGAGGCGGCACGCGTGTCGTCCACGGTGTCGGCGGTGGCGAGGGCTTCCAACAAGAGGCCGGCAACGTTCGACGCTTCGGCGCCAGGGTCCTGGGGCCGAGCCCGGGAGAGAGCCATTTGCCGCTCGCCCAGGCTGATCAGAAGATTGGCCTTTGCGTGGCTCGGGGGCAGGTCTTGGGCGAGCCCAGCGGAGCGAACGATCAGGCCCGCCGAAAGCGCGGGATCGTTCAGCGGGAGCCGGGCCGCATTGGCCAGGGCTTGGGCGGCGAGCAGTGTTTCCCCCGCAGCCTCGGCGGATTGAGCGCTGCGCCGGTAGACATCGAGGGCTTGTTCGCTCTCGCCTTGGAGCGCCAGCAGCGTGCCGAGATCCAGCCGTCCCGCGGCCTCGAGCCGGGGTTGGTCGGTTTCGCCGGCGTGGAGAATCCCCGACTCGAGCCGGGTCCGGGCTTTTTCGGGTTGGCCGGCGGCCAGTGCGGCTCCCCCCCAGGCGATTTCGAGAACCGCGCGTTGGGCGGGGTCGGGCGGGGGGTCCTGGCTCCGCCGGTGCGCGGCTTCAAGCTGGGCGAGGGCGGCTCCCAGGTCGCCGAGTTCGCGCTCGGACTCGGCAATGCCGATGCGGGCGTCGATTTCCATTCGCGGGGCATCGCGTTCTTGGGCGGCGGCGAGGGCTTCGCCAAAGAGCGTGCGAGCCTCGCTCGGGTGCCCCCGGGCCAGGGCGCCTTGGCCCTGGTCGAGTTTCTGCTCGATGTCGCTTGGCGAGAGCGCGGGTTCGAGGCCCGCGCACGCCACCAGGGCCAGCGTGGCGACCACCCACCCGGAGCCCCGAGCGCGAGGAACTCCAGGGCCGAAGGCGGTCATCTTCCTGGCGCCTTCGCGTGGGCCGCGGGCAGGAGAGCCACGGGTCTAGCCCTTGATGTCCGCAAGAGGAACCCGGACGATGTCGTAGTCGGCTTCTTCGGGGATGCAGAGCATGGGTTCCCCGTCGTCATTCTTGGCGACCCAGGGTTGTACGGTGACGATCGCGCCGCCGAGCGCGGCCGCCATGGCTTCGCGCGCGCTGGGGCTGCGCCCGAGTTTCTGCAGGTTGGCCAGGGTGGCGAAAACGAGGGTTCGCTCGCCGTCGGCCTCGGCTTGCAGAGCGGCGGCCGGCGTGGTCCAGACCGAGTCCACCGATTCGGAGCCGTCGTGTAGGGCGAGTTGGTCGTCGGGGGCCGAAGCCAGGAAAAAATGGGTGTCGAAGCGCTTGGGCAGCATATCCGGAGTGATCCAATGGGCGAAGGGGATCAAACAGTCGCAGGCGAAGGTGAGGTTCTCGGTTTCGGCGAGGGTACGCAGGTCGGTGTCGCCCGATTGGAGAGCGGCGCGATAGGTCGCGTCGATTTTTGCCAGGGCTTCGGCTCCGATGAGTTCCGCCTGACCCCGAGGCCGAGCCATGAGTACGCCGGATTCCTCGAAGGTTTCGCGGATCGCCGTCACCCGGACCGTGATGGCATCGTCGTCCAGATCGTCGACGCCCTGGCAATGGGGCCGCATGGATTGCCCGGCGTCAGCGGTCTCGACCTTCCCGCCCGGAAAAACCAACGCCCCGGTTGCGAAGTCAATCTGGTGGTGCCGCTCCACCATGAAGACCTCGAGCTGCTCGGCGCCGTCCCTGAGCAGCAGGATTGTGGCGGCGAGCCTGGGCTTGACCCGTTCGGCGTTTGCGTCGGCCATCTTTCCTCCAGCATGTGTCGGGGGTGGACGGTCAAGCCTAGCGGGGTGAGCCCGTCCGGGGCACCCGAAAACGCAGGGCCCAGGGCCCCAGGGTCTAAGGGGCCTTGGCGGCGGGCTTGTTCCTCCTATATATAGATAGACCGAGCAAGCCCGCAAAGAGATGAGAAAAAGAGCAGAGAAAAAAAAGGATGGAGCGCTTTAACGTATGGCGGATGATTCCCAAGATCTGACCCTCGAAGTCCTGGCCGATGAGCGCCGGATCGAGCGCGTGTTGATCGCGTATGCGACCACCGTGGACACCCGGAACTGGATCGGATTCGATGAGATCTTCGACGTCGCTGCCCATGCGGTTTACGGAAACGATCCGCGCTCCCAGTTTGTTTGCGAAGGGCGCGAGGCGATCCGCGCCATGTGCCGGAAGAACCTCGACGGTTGTGGACCCACCCAGCATCTGCTGACCAATTTCCGGATCGATGTGGCTGGGGATCGCGCCTCGAGCATTTGCTCGGTGCAGGCCGGACATTTTGGCCGGGGCGAAGCCCGGCAAGCGCGCTACGAGCTGTGGGGCGAGTACCGGGACGAGTGGGTAAAGGGGTCCGAGGGTTGGCGGATCACCCAGCGCAAGCTTCACGTCATCCGCGATTTTGGCGAACCGGATCGGGTGCTCGGGCCGGGCTAGGTTTCTTGCCGGTGAACGCATTCTCCGTTGACCCAGGTCTCTTCCACGGGAATCGCGTGAATGGAATCGGGTTCTACTTCGCGTGGGTCGGCGCCGAGGACGACGAAGTCGGCGAACTTGCCTTGTTCCAGGCTTCCCACTTCGTGGTCGGAATGGCACTGCCAGGCGGCGTCCAGGGTGGCGGCGCGCAGGGCCGCCTCCACGGGGATGCATTCGTCGGGGGAAAGCAGTTTGCCCGATGAACGCATGGTGCGCGTCACGGCGTTTTCGATGCAGCGCAATGGGCCCATCTCGGTGACCGGGTCGTCGGAGTGGAGGGTCCAGCGAATTCCTGCGGCTTCGCACGCCGCCGTGCGGTCCAGCTTCGCCGTTTTCTCGGGCCCGAAAATATCGCGGACGAACGCATCGCCCCAATAGTGAACATGACCGATCAAAAAACTGGGTGAAATGCCCAAAGCCGCCATGCGCTCGATCTGTTCGTCGTGGAGAATGCTGCAGTGCTCGATGCGCGATCGGCGCCCGCCGGGGTCGAGGCCCAGACCGTGGGCGCGCTCGTAGGCGTCGAGTACGCGGTCGATAGCGGCATCGCCGTTAGCGTGTACGCAGACCGCCCAGCCCTCGCGCAGCCGTTGCTCCACCGCCTGCTCGAGTTCGGCGACTTCGATATACGCGATGCCTTTTTCATCGGAGTTCAAGAACGGTTCGCGTTGCAATCCGGTGCGCCCCTGGTTGGAGCCGTCGCTGACGATCTTCCAGCCCGTGACGCGCACCCATTCGTCGCCATCCCCCCAGGCGATATCGGTCTTGTCCCAGCTTGCGGCCGCGGTTTGGCCCAGGCAATAACGGAAGCGCGCGGTCATGCGCTGGCTGTCGCGGAGGGCGCGATAGAGGTCGAGTTCCTTGGGCCCCTGGAAGAGCCCGGTGCCCTGGTCGCAAAGCGTCGTGATGCCCGCGCGATTGGCCCGGCGGAATACCTCGAGGCAACCCTCGGCCAGGTTTCGTCCGTGCATGCCCGGGTTGTGACGGGCCACCAGCGCCATGGCGGGGCCGGCCTTGAGCACGCCATTGGGCCGGCCGTCTTCGCCCCGGACGATTTCCGAACCCGGGGGCGAGGGAGTCTCGGCGGTGATGCCCGCCACCTCGAGGGCCTTGGAATTGCAGTAGGCGAGATGGAGCGAGGCGTTGTAGACAAAAACCGGGTGGGCGGTGCTGACGCGGTCGAGCATTTCCCGGGTCAGGGCGTCCGGGCCTTCCTGAAGCGAGGGATCGAATTGACGACCCAGCACCCAGTCGCCTTCGGACGTGTCTTCCGCAACGCCACCCAGGTGGGCGATGGCCGCTTCGATGGTGGGAAAGCGAAAGGGTCCGACGTTTTCGAAAGCATCGAGCATAGCCAGGGGCGGCAGGTGCATGTGGGGCTCGACAAAGCCCGGCAGCACGAAGCGCCCGCCGAAATCGACCACCGCTTCGTCTCCCGCAGCCTCGGGTTGGTCCCCCGCCTCGCCCACCCAGGCGAGCTTTCCCTTGCGAATCCACAGGGAGTCGGCGCTGGGGGCGGCTTCGTTCATGGTCATGATCTTCGCATTGGTGATGAAGGCGTTTGCGGCCGGGCGCGGAGCCGCGATTTTGAGCGCGGCGGCGTGTTCGCCCAGGTCGACCCCGGCAAGCCGAAGAGATTCGCGAAAGACGTTGGCGCAGCACGGGCACGCGAAGGGATCGGCGCCGTGGCCCGCGGGCACGAGGGACTCGGGGTGAGGGCTCCGGTTTAGGCTCCCCGGGGCGGTGCAGTCACGGGCATCGCGGTACATGGCGGGTCTCCTGATTGGCGGCGGCCGGTCCTTTTCGCTGAGAATGGTGGGCGGGCCAAAGGGTCAGCCGGCGTCGTGGCGATGTCGTGGTGATGTCGTGGCGGCGATGTCGTGGCGGCGATCGGGGGTCAACCCGCGGTCGCCCGCTCCTCGGCTTCGTTGATGAGCACCGCGACCGCCGAGTCACCGGTGACGTTGGTGGCGGTGCGTGCCATGTCGAGGATGCGGTCCACGCCGAGGATCAGCGCGATACCCGACGAGGGTACGCCCACGGATTCGAGCACGATCACCAGCATCACGATGCCCGCTGCGGGCACCGGAGCAGTACCGATGGAAGCGAGCAGGGCGGTGAGCACGATGGTGAGCTGGGCCATGAGATCCAGGGGCATCCCGAGCGCCTGGGCGATGAACACCGTGGCCACCGCCTGGTAGAGCGCGGTTCCGTCCAGGTTGATGGTGGCGCCCAAGGGCAGCACAAAGGAGGCGACCTCTTTGCGAACTCCAAGATTCTCTTCGGCGCACTCGAGGGTTACGGGCAGGGTCGCCGCGCTGGAACTGGTCGAGAAGGCCAGCAACTGGGCGGGCGCGATGCCCGAAAAGAACGCCTTCAGGCTGAAGCGCGTAAAGAAGTGGACGATCACCGTGTAGACGAGCAGCACGTGGAGAAGCAGACCCAGCAGCACCACCAGGGTGTAGAAGCCCAGGGAACTGAGCAGGCTCAATACCTTGCCGACATTGTCCCCCGCGATGGCCGTGATGGTTCCCGCGATGAGCGCGAAGACTCCGATGGGGGCGACGATCATGATCAGGTCCACCATCTTGATCGTAATATCGCTGAGCCCCTGGATCAGCGACTTGACGGCCCGGGTATGCTCGTTGGGGACCAGCACCAGGCAAACGCCGAAGAAGAGCGCGAAGAAGACCACCTGCAGCATGCGGATGTTCTGGCCGAACGCGAACACGATGTTCTGGGGCACGATCTCCACCAGGGGTTGGAGAGGGCCACGCTCGCGGACTTTCTCGATGGTGTCCGTGCGTTCGGCGACCTCATGGACGTACGAGGCCTGGAGGTCGGCGCTGACCTCCGGCGGGAGGGACGCGCCGGGCTGAAGCACGTTGACCACCACGAGTCCGATGGTGATGGAGAGAACCGTGGTCAGGAGATAGATCGCGATGGTTCGCCCGCCCATGCGCGAGAGCTTGCTGACATCGGCGAGGGATGCGACGCCGGTGACCAGCGAAGCGAAGACCAGAGGCATGGCGATGAGTTTCAGCAGATTGACGAAGAGGGCGCCGAACGGGGCGATCCAGTGCCGGGTGAATTCGCTCAGCCCGCTCGCCGCGGCTACGATCCCGAACGCGACTCCCAGCGCGAGGCCGATCATGATCTGCCAATGGAGTTTCAGCTTCATTCGTTTTCGCCCTTCCCGTGGGTTCTGGTGCGCCGGGGTTGGGCCGAAGCATACGCCGGGTTGGAGAAATTTTCCGTGTCTCGTTCAGTTCCCGTTCTCGGGTGCATTCGCGGGACGGGTTCGCAGATCAGTAGCGGTCGGTATGCCACATAAAGGGGTGGCCGACCGGGAAGGCGGCGTCGAGCAGGCCGAGCAGTTCGGTGCTCAGGGGCTGGGTGCAGGCCTCGGGGTGGGCGACGAGCAGGCTGGAAGCCGAGACATGGCCCATGGCGAGTTGCAGGAGCGCACCGGCGGGAAGGTCGATGTCAACCTTGCGCCCCTGCTGGCCCTGGGGGTTGACGAGGAGGCGCGCCTCTTCGTCCGGGGCGCGAAGCCCCAAGTCCAGATGCACGTCGTGGTAGCGCGATGCTTGGAGCCGAGCGCTCAGCGTGTTCGTGAGCCGGCCGATCAGTCGCACCGGGGCCAGGGCGAGTCCGATGCAGCCCGATTTGCGCGTGTAGGTCGAGTGGACGCGAATCCCGTAGGGGGTCGCCATGCGGATCAACGGGTGGTCGGGGGCGACGCCGCCGCAGATTGGCTTGAGGTCGGCCTCTCGGGCCAGAGCTGCAATTTTGCGAATCGCCGCATCGTAAAAGTGAGGCCCGTGGCCGGCGACTTCGCGGATCTCCAGCCGGTCATCGAATAGGCTCACGCCGATATACCCATCATTACAGACGTGGATCGATGTGGGCCGGCGAACCAGCCAGGGCCAGAGGGCCTCGTTGCGAATTAAGGGGCCGGTGGAATCGGCGTTGGATTGGTTGTACGCGTCAATGATGAACGGAAGATCTTCGGCTTCGTTCCATGGGCGGAAGGGGTCTTCGCGAAGAGGAGGCACTCCAGACGCATCCAGTTCGACCTGATAGTCGGCGGCCACCACCACCGCGCCAAGCCGGCGGTAGAAAGCCCCGCGTTGGGCGAAGCCCAAAACCAGATCGAAATCGAGTTCGCGAATTTGGGGCAACGCGGCCAGCGCGACTTCCTTCGCATAACCCTTGTGGTTTTCGTCGGGCTCCGCGGCCACCGCCTGGATGCCCCCCATGCGGATGGGGGTACCTGCGATCCGCATTTCAAAGTCAAGCAGCTGCCATTTGGCGACGATGCGCCCCCCGGCCTCGGCGACCCAGCATAGATCCGTGGGAATGAACGGACAGTTCGCATACGCAGAGCGGATCAATTCGAACATCCCGGGATACTCGTCGGGTCCGCTGAAGACCCGAGCCGTCAGGTCGGCGACGGCGTCGGTCTCATCGGGTCTCAGATTTCGGACAGTGGCCACAGAGTTCCTCGGATCATGGCCGCCCGCAGGAAGGCTTTCCGCGGCCTCCGGCGAGGTTAGCAGCCGCTCCGGGGCAGCGGTGGGGCGCTCGGTCCTGCTAGTCTCTGGCGCGATTTGCACGGCCTTGGCGGGTAGAGGGACTGCGCGGCCAGGCTTTGGGGGAGCGGACATGACCTGGCTCTGGCTCGGGATTCCAGCGGGAATCGCTGTCGCTATCTGGCTCTACAATTTCATCGAAGGCAAGACACTCGTTCACGATACGCTGGACGAAGTGCGGCTTTCCCGGGCCAGCCTGGGGGATCTCGACCGCGTGTGGGCTGCCAACGAGAATCGATCGAATGCGGTCTTCAGTCTGACCACGATTCCGAGTCGTCTTCCATACCTTGAGGACACGCTCAAATCGCTGCTGCGACAGACGCTCGCGCCCCGGGAAATTCGTCTCAATATCCCCAAGTACTCGAAGCGAGAGCAGTGCGCCTATGAGGTTCCCGATTTCCTCCGCGAGCTCTCGGCGCTCAAGATCGTAGATTGCGACGACTACGGACCGGCCCGATCAGCAGATCGTAGTGGTGGACGACGACCGCAATTACCCCCCCAATCTGCTTGCCGACCTTGTGACTGCTTCGGAAAAAACCCCCGAAGCCGCGTTTTCTTTTTGTGGCTGGATCGTGCCGCCGGATCTCGTTCACCGCCCGGCGAACCTATACACAGTGGTGTTCATTCGACCGCCGGCGCCGGTGCTCGCTCGCCGAATTCGCCGCCAGCGACAGGTCGACGTGGTGCGAGGAGTTGGGGGGTATCTCGTGAAGCCGCGCTTTCTCGATGCGGACGTTCTTGTTGACTACTCGGGGGCGCCCGAGGCGGCGTTCTTTCAGGACGATATATGGCTCGGCGCGCACCTGAGCGTGCCGCGATTCGTGGTGCCGGCGCGCTACTCGAATTACCAGCCCCGTCGTAGGAAGCGCTTCTACGACCGGACCAGTCTCGGGTGGATCAACCGGCGGGGCGAGGACCCCGCCTCGACGAATCACTCGGTGGTGACGAAGCACTTCGCGGATCGTTGGATGGTTTCGCAAAAGGGGCGCCCCAAGGTCAAAATCGAGGCTGATCCGAGATCGGACGGCTGAGACCCGGGGCCGGCTCGCGAACACGGGGGCCGTTCACTCGGCGAAAGGTCCGGAATCGGCCGGATATTTTCTCCGTTTTCGGTGGCTGGAAGTCTGGTAGACTCGTGCGAATCCTAGGGATGGAAGCCTGTTGAAGCCGAAACGGTCGAGGCTTTTCAAACCTCAATCAATTTTCAATCAAGCCTCAATCAATTTTCAATCAATTTTCAATCAATTCTGAATCAAGCCTCAGTCAATCAAGCCTCAGTCAATTCTCAACGGCAACCGGATACGGCAAGGCGAGTTGGTTCTTGCCGCGCAATCCCGGTCCCAAGGAGCCCAACGTGAACAGATTATTCGGAGCGGCCCTCGCCCCGTTTTTGGTTCTTTTTCTCTCGGTTATGGTGGTGAACGCCGACGATGAGGTTTTGTACGGAACGTTGTCCATGGGTGTTTCGGTTCCCGAAGTGTCGGTCGCCGGAATCTCATCCGATACCGGGGCCAACGGTGATTTCGGAGCGGCATTTGGGGTTCAGAGTTCGGAAACCTTCCGGTGGGACGTGGCGGAAATCCGCTATGTCAATTTCGCAGGGACCGATCTGGGATTCGGCACGAGTCGCTCGGCCCTCTCCCTGGGAACAACCATGAATTGGGGCTATTTCGCCAAGAGCGCTTTCGTGCAGCCGTTTGTGAGCCTTGGCCTCGGGGCGGAGAGGCTTCGCTATCAGAACAGCGCCGATAACGCGCTCAAGAATGACTGGGCGTTTCAGTGGAGTTTAGGGGGTGGCATCGGCTTTGATGTCTCAGACAAGGTGCGGACGGCCATTCGCTACCGCTATACCAATACCAACCGAAGTGCCGAGGGCGTCGACTTCAGCGTGAATACCAACGTGATCACTCTTGAGATCACGTATATGGGTGGTCCCTAGAGCCCCGATTTTTCGGTCTCGGGTGTGTGACCACTGCGGGGCCTAGTCGAGGCTGATGATTCTTCTCACCGACTATTCCTCAGGGCTATTTTTCACAGAGGACGGACCGCGGGACCATGTGGGTACACGCGACGATATCGGTCACGCCTCGGGTGATTTGGGAGCAGGCGCCGTAGGTGGCTTGCTGTTCGGCGTCGGCGGGATTGCTTGCCACTGCGGATTCGCACTTGGTTTGTCCGCCAAAGCCAACGCATACCTTGCACCGTACGCTGAATTGCCCCATGGCGAGGTAGACAACCCCCGCCGCAAAAATGATCAGGATCAGGACTCCGACGAGGGTTCGGCTCATGGTTGGGGACCATAGCGTTCCGCAACGGCAGATAAAGGCAGACGTCTTGCGCTCGAGAAGGCATTGCTCGTTCTTTCCCGGAGCGACCGGAACGCCCACTGAGCGAAGGCACCCAATTGGCCTATCAAAGAGCCGCGAAAGCTGACGATATACCCGACGGCCGTGGGCTTTGCGTACAGATTGACGGGATTGACGTCGGCCTTTTCCGCGTGGAGGGCGAAATCCACGCCATGGAAAACCGATGCCCCCATGCCGACGACCCTCTGAGTGAAGGCACGTTGGAAGGGGCGATTATTACTTGCCGGGCTCACGGTTGGAAATTTGACGTCCGCACTGGATTTCGACCGCAAGACGGCGATGGGTTTCCGATCCCGCGATTCAAAGTCCGGATATTTGAGGGCTGGGCAGAGGTCGATATCGAGGCCCCCCTCGGCCGATAAGCGAATGCCCGGGTTGAGGCGGCGCCCGAAGGGGTGAACCCTGGAATTTCTTGTGTCCTGTAGGCGGCCCCGATAGTGTATTTCGGTGGGGGTTTTAGGCGGCAAGGAGGACTTCATGAGCGAAGTGGATATGAAGCAACTTCTCAAGGGGGTTACCGACCAGATGGCCGCGGACCCCGATGGACCCAGGACTCGCGAATTTCGCCCGAGGAACTCGCGAAGGCGCTCGCACACCCCGAGGCAGTGGGAGAGCTTCAACGGCTGCTCGGAGTAGAGGCCGAGTCGGTGGCTGAGGGTGACCCCGCTCCGGATTTCACACTCGCACGCTTGGGCGATGTCTCCCCCGGCGACGCCGAGCACGTCACCCTCTCGGACTATTTTGGCCGTCGCCCGGTGGCGCTGATTTTTGGTAGCTATACCTGACCGCCTTTTCGGGCCCAGGTGGGGACCCTCAATGCAATCTATCGCCGCTTTCAGAGCGATGTTGATTTCTACGTGATCTATATCCGTGAAATTCACCCCACCGATGGATGGCAGGTGGAAGACAACGAAAACGAAGGTGTCCCTTTTCGCCAACATCAATCCATGGACGAGCGGATTCAGGTGGGCGAAGCCTGCATGGTGAAGCTGGCGCTGGAGATGCCAGCCTTGGTAGACGCGATGGATGACGGTGTCGCCACGGCGTACGCGGGGGTACCCGAGCGCCTTTATGTCGTTGGCCGGGATGGACGGGTCGCCTACAAGGGAGGTATGGGGCCGATGTTCTTTAAACCGAGAGAGTGGGAGCAGCGGATCGCCGATTGCCTCGCCGCGGATGCTTCCGCGGGCTAGTCCAGATTGGTCTCTACTGAGGAGGTGTGGGCTACCTCGCGGACGTCCTGAACCCGTCCGTCTTCGCTGCCGAGAAGAATATCGTTGTAATGGCGCTCTCCTCGATGATTGTACGCCCCTTCGCGTTGAAAACTGACGAGGATGCAACTGCGGAAAGGTCCCCCGCTGCTCGTCGGAGGCGGCGCGGCGTGCCACCCATCGCCATAGTGAAGCGTGAAATCGCCGGGCTGGGCGGGAATCGGAACGCCGTGCAAGGAGTTCTCGTCGGTGGCTTCGCCAACCCGGTATGTGCTTCGCCACGAACCGGGAAGAAATCGCAGTTCGCCAGCCTCGGGGTTATTCGATCCGAGAAAAATGCTGCAGACCATAGTGGGGCACATACTCGCATGGCCCCCCATCCCGCAGTCACGGTGCCAGGGCAAGTCCGCCAAGCCTTCCGCAATCTCCGGCAGTTTCCAAAGAACCGAAACAGCATCGATTTCACCGGGGTCGTTGGGGACCATTTTGGTATCCGCCAGGGCGACGAGATCGACAATCCGCGGGTCCGTCGTCAGACCGGAGAGCTGCGGCATGGTCCCGGCCTGAAGCGCTCGGCAGACCGTGTTTTCTCCGTCTCGATTCTTCACCCACCACGATTTTTGATCGCCCGGGGTGGCCTGCTCTCGAAGCGCTGTCGCGGCGACGCGAAAACCTTCGATTTCTTCGGGTGAAAAAGCGTCTTTTATGAAAAGGTAACCCGCTTCTCTCAGGAAGTGCTTCATCTCCTCGGCATCATCACCGAGGTGAAAGGCCTGCGCGGGGTCGAGAGGCTCTCCTTCGAGGCTTCGTAGCTCAACCTGTTCGGCATCGTAGACCGGTCGCCCAGTATAGAGGGCGCGCAGCGAAGCCTCCCAACGCACGAATTCCATTAGATCACCACGCACGGCGTGGGCTTCTCCGTAGTAGAGGAGGGAAGCCGGAGACTCCAAATCGTGAACCAGCCCCTCCCAACCCGATTGCTTGAGTTCTACGACATGTTCGGCGCGATCAACGCCCGGACGGATTTCGATTTTTCGTTCGTGCGGCAGGTACGTATAGGCCGTCTCTTTGTTTTCAATGCGGATCCCCAGAGCACACAAATCGCGGGCACCCGCCGGCGCGTTCGCGACAGCTTCGGTGGCGATGCGCCCGGGGAGCTCTTCCCGGTGAAATAGATCGAAGTCGATCGCGGAAAATTTGTTGGCCATGATCGGTCTCCCTTTGGATCCGGGGTCAGACGGATCGCGCTGTCCCAAGCATAGGGTCGATGGGGCGGAGTCGCTGCGCCTGCTGATCTCGAGCGGAAGCCTACTCGCGCACTGTGAACCTTTGAGGAATACTTTGGTCTCTGCGTCGCCCCGAGTGCCCTTCGATCCTGAAAATCGTGTTGGCTCCCAAAAGTTATTTTCGCTTCCGGATTGCCGCTTATCGGCTTCGGACCTCAAGGTTTCCGATGGAAGATCACCTCATCGCACATGTCCTGGCCGCCATCCTGGTTCTCGTCGGGCTTGCGGGGTTGGTTCTTCCGCTGCTCCCCGGGGCTCCCATCATCTTCCTGGGATTACTATTGGACTCGTGGGCCGATGATTTTGAGCACGCAGGGTTGGGTACGATGGGAATTGTTGCGCTGCTTGCCCTACTCACTTATGCCGTGGATGTCGTGGCGAGTACCTTTGGCGCCAGGCGATTTGGAGCGTCGACACGGGCGGCGATGGGTGCGGGCCTGGGCGCGCTCGTCGGGATCTTCTTCGGCCTGCCAGGAGTTCTTTTGGGCCCTTTTGTGGGTGCCGTCATGGGGCAACTGACCGTTCGTTTGGATCTCAATTCCGCCGGCCGCGCTGGCGCGGGTGCAACCATGGGTCTGATCGCGGGAGCCGCTTTCAAATTGGCACTTGCCGTGTCGATGCTCGGCATCTATGCGGCCTTTCGCTTTTCCTCATAGCCCTGATTTTACGCCAAGCCAAACGCGGACAGCCAGTTCAGCGCCTACTAGAGCCCGACGCATTGAAGAACGAGACTTCCGGAAAGTGGAAAAAATGTAACCCCGATGGAATTTTGTTCAGCGGGAGTTGCACAGGGAACCGGCTGCTTGCGCATCCACTTCTTCATGGGTGCGTAGTCGGTTCCGGTCCACCCGAGTCGACCTCATTTCAAAATTCTGGTGTTCGATTCATAACGTAAAGACACTCTTGCCAGTCTATTGCAGGGGCGAAAAGTTTTCACGGGCAGATTGGCATACTTGGCATAGCAGTTGCGTTAGTTGTGTGGATGGAATTTGGATCAAATGATTGTGGGGTTCGCTTGGCGAATCTGACGGCGACGCCTTTGCTTGGAATTTTCGTGTTCGTGTTGCTTTTCGTGTTTGGCGCGGGAACGGCCCTAGGAGGCCGCCTGGGCGGAGGGACTCCGTCGATCGACGGTTCGACCCGTCCACGAATTTGCGACGTCCCCACCGACGGCAATGCGAGTCCCACTTACGGGGTCGGTGACTTTGAGCAGCAAATGCTGCGATTTGAAGAGTTCGGCAAGCTTTCCCTCGATCAAGCCGGAGGCGCCAAAGTTGATTCAAAGAGCTTGCCCTCCCCGGAATCGGCCTACGGCTTCCCGAACCCCGAGAAAATCGATGAATTCCTCAAGAAGCCCCTTTATCCATTCCCGCTTCGGGATTCCAATAAGGCGCTCCCCAATCCCTGGCAGAGCATCATCGAGGCAACGCATACCGGGCCCTTGACTCCGCTCGCTGGCAACACGGTCGCGAGTTTCGCCGATGGCCGCCCGCCCGGTGCCTTCTTCGGGCACCAGCGCTGGGCAGAATTTTTCCCACGTGCTTACGTTGAGACGGTCGTAACGGGTTCCCGGGTCAACGGAGGCGCGCGTGACTCGATGCAGAGCCATCTCTACGCCTTTGGTGAGTTCGGCCCAGGCTCGGATGGTAAATCAGGCACCTATGACGACGGGCTCTACCACAGCGTATACAAGTATTCCGGGCCGGTTCACCCCTCATCGCCCCTTGCAGCCGACGTCGATCCGGCCACGGGGTTACTCGACCTTGATGTCCGGGGAACTACTGAGGGAATTCCCATAGCGCTCCATCCAAAACTTCCTGTGCAAGATAGCCAATCGGTTTGGACTTTCGACGGCAGTCTCCCTCCCAAGCTGCTCCTCGCAAGGATCGGCGAGCCCATTCTCTTTCGTAACTACAATGGATTGCCCATCAAATTTGAATCGAATCGAGGATTCGGAAATCACTTCATCTCCACCCACGAGCACAATGGCCACAACCCTGCCGAGAGCGATGGATTTGCCCAAGCCTATTTCTTGCCCGGCCAGTTCTTTGATTACACGTGGCCTATGGCTCTCGCTGGGCACGACACCATCAATACCGCTCGCTCAGACAACAGGGCATCCCTAGCCTGCGATCCCGGCGAGCGCATCACGGTCTCTCGGCCTGGAACCGGAAGTACGATCAAGGCGAAGCTCACTTCGTTCGGTATTCATGTGGAGACTTGCCCGGCGCACGGAAAAGTCAATATATCAGGCGACTGGCGCGAGACGATGAGCACGCACTGGTTCCATGATCATATGATCGACTACACCGCCCAGAATGTCTACAAGGGCAACGCAGCGATGATGAACTATTACAGCGGTCTCGATCGCGGCAATGAGTGCTGGAATGATGGGGTCAATCTTCGGTTTCCCAGTGGATGCGGAGAAAAGTACGGCCTGGCAAAAGACGACGATCTGGGTGTGGTCCAAGGGTCCAAGCGCAGCTGGGCAGTGCGGGACTACGACGTGCAACTCGCTATCGCGAGTAAAGCATGGGGACAGGACCCGTTGGTCTATCCCGGAGGTGAGGTCGTCACAGGAAAGACTGCAACGGGCGATTCCATCGCAGATGGCCAACTTTGGTTCGCCCCTTTCAACTCAGATGGATTCGTAGGCGACCGCCTCACCGTGAATTGGCTTTACAATCCCTATCTCGACGTTCGCGCCCGCCGATACCGATTCCGGATACTCAATGCAGACGTCTCTCGGTTTCTGCGTTTGGCGCTAGTCGTGGTCCGAAAAGGAAACGAAGGTGAGTTCGAAGGCGAAGATTCGACAGTTTCCTATGACCGCGTTCCCTTTCATATGATCGCGAACGATGGGAACGTAATGGAGCACGCGATTCCGTACGACGGCTCTATGGACCTCGACGGTGACGGCGAGCTCAACGACCACTATGGAGCCTTGCCCACGCAGTCCATCGCCGAGCGATACGACATCGTAGTCGATTTCAAAAATTTCAAGCCTCACGAAAAAATATACATGGTCAATCTGCTGGAGCACACAGATGGACGTGGTCCCGAGCGGGAAATTTCGCTTGATTCGATACTGGACGGAACCCATGACAGCTGTGATTCGGCTGTTGGAAAATTCCTCGAGTTCAGGGTTCACGAGTATGGGGGCAAGGACCTGAGTATGAACCCGGAAGATTACGTTCCCGGAAAGTCGACGATGATTCCAATGCCCGCTCTCAGCGAAGAAGAAGTCAGGGAGGCGGTCAATCACACGTTCAGGTTTGGCCCTGGTGGTCTCAGCGATTCAATGCCGCGCGGACTGGCCTCTGACTTTTATCCCGTGAGCGATGGAAAGTCCTATGTCGAGTCACCGACGACTCCTGGCGAGGGCCAGGAACTCCCCAACCACCTGCCACGGCAACCCGCCCAAAAAAATCAATTGGGCGAATTCATGGAATCGTGCCATGCCTACGATTTGGAAGATACGGACACGCACCTGCTGAACCTAGGCTTGGACTACAACGATTACATAAACAAGGTTCCCCTGTTTTCCATTGCTGACAAAGAGGAGTCGGTTCTCGAGTTTCATCCGGGAAAAGACTGGGGCGTTTCTGCGGATGGAGGCCTACCGTTGGCGGCTGATATGCATCGCGTTGCCTCGGCTTCAGTAATCGGCGGTCTCGAGATCTGGCATCTCGAGAATACGAGCGCAATGTGGAGCCATAATATTCACATCCACTTCGAGGAAGGCCGAATCCTCAGGCGTGACGGAAAGCCACCCCCCGAGTGGGAAAAGTGGGCACGCAAAGACGTTTACCGTCTGGGAAGTATGGACGACAGCGGTTCAAGCCTGGACATTGCCATCCGCTTTCGCGAGTTCGCGGGTACCTACATGACCCATTGCCACAATACGACTCACGAAGATCACGCGATGCTTATGCGGTTCGACGTCGAGAACCCCGGTCAGCTGAAAACGTTTCTGACCCCCGAGCCTCAATGGAATGGCACGGGTTACTCGGAAAGCCACGAAGAAGAACACGCGAGTCAACGTTCGGACCGCCGGGGAGACATTCTCGGCAAGCGCCAGTTCGATCAGGAAAACATTGAAGCCATGCTCTGCCCGAGCGGCGCGACGACCGGTTGCCCGGGAGCGGATTCAGGCGACGGAAAAAATCAGAGTCCTGCGGACGTATGCGATGTCGATGGGAACGGACAGGTCGACTCTGTAGATATTTTTCAGATTATCCGAACCCAGGCTCCGAATGGCGGTGGCTCACCTGTCGTGGAATGGGCGAGTTGCGTTTCGAAATGTACGCATCGCGGCTGCTCTCCCTTTGGTAGGAGCGGGGGTCGCTGCGGGCTGGTGGGCCTCGAGGGGATCTTGATTCTTTTGCCTTTGGCAGTGCGCCGGAAGTTGAAAAGGAAAAAGCTCTAGCGTCGGGTCCGACGTTTCCGGGGAATCTGCGATGCGGGAAAAAATTGATAGCTTCTCTGTGAAGTTCTTGACGGGACTCTTTGCCTTGGGCGTCCTTTCGTTGGGGATTCTGCTGGGCGAGTTCCAGGCGCGAGCAGCATCGGGGTCACTCTTTCAACATTTCGAAGATATCGAAATGACGACCCATGAAGGCAAGCGCGTTCGGTTTTACGAAGATTTGATCAAGGGCAAGGTTGTCTCGATCAATTTCATATACACACGCTGTTCCGATTCCTGCCCCGCGGAAACCGCCAAGCTTCGGGAAGTTTACGAAAGACTGGGCGACCGAGTAGGCCGCGATATTTTCATGTACTCGATCAGTGTCGACCCCCAGCACGATACCCCCGAGGCTCTCAACTCATTTGCAAAAAAATTCAAGATCGGGCCGGGATGGACTTTTCTGAGGGCGGAAGAGAGCGACGTTGAACGGATCGAAAAGCATTTTGGGCTCGACTTGGATTCCGATGAATTCGATGATCCCGACGACCACAACATCAGTCTCGTGCTCGGGAACGAGCGTACCGGGCAATGGATCAAGCGGTCGCCCTTCGATAATCCGGGCGCGCTAGCGCGGATTCTTGGGTACCGGCTCTTTGACGGCATGGTGGCCCAAAATACGGTCAAAAGTTATTCGGAAGCTCCGGAAGCCCCTTCGCTCTCGGCGGGAGCGTTTCTCTTCAAGACGCGCTGCGAGTCCTGCCACACCCTTGGAGGCGGCGAGACGCTTGGTCCCGACCTGCTGGGTGTTACGACTCGGCGGGATCCCGCGTGGTTGGCGCGCTGGATCCGGGAGCCCGATCGAATGATCGAAGAAGGTGATCCCCTGGCGTTGAAGCTCTATCGCGAGTATCGCGAACTCGCCATGCCGAATCTGCGCCTGGAAGATAGCGAGGTCAAGGCGCTGGTCGAATACTTGACCGAAGCGGATCGGGAAAAAGGGCTCGTTCCGGTTCCCCCCCGACAAGCTCGGCTGCACTGAGCAAGGCGATTCGGCTCTTGGCCTTCGCGGGCCCCTTCATTTTGCGGGAAGGGCTCCGCAGGCGCGTGCCCGGGTGTCCGGGCTGTGGTGAAGGGGTAGTTGTGGTGAATGGGTAGTTGTGGTGAAGCTCAGAAGGGGATCGATTCGGCGACAAGCGAATTGAATTCAGCGACAAGCGAGTCCGCTGAGGGATTTGAAAATTTGTTGTCGTTCTGGTGGTCCGGCTGTCAGCTTTCGGGTAGGGCGAGGGCCGAAAGAACGAAATAGATCACTACGCCCTGAACCACCCAGCCACCCGCGCAGACCGCCAATGCCCGAAGTGTGCTCGTGTAGTCCAAGGCCTGGCGAACCGAGATTACCATGGCGATGAGCATCCAGATGCTCGCAATGGAGTAGACGATACCCGTCATTCCCGGAATCACTCCGAGAACCCGGATCAGCCCCGGAGCACTGGAAAATCCGGTGGTGCGAAGCAACTCCTTGTGGTCTGCGACGGTTTGTGATTCGGGGAGGAGTCGGGTGCCGATGATGTACGTGAGAAAAGCCCAGATGTACCAACTTCCCAGGGCTGCGAGGGTTCCCACGAAGAGCATCCCCATGCCGCCATTCGTGAAATTACCCACGCCGGCGGCCAAGGAGGAAAGAATGACGACCGCAGTGGCCTGGCCCAGCGAGTTTTTGTCGGCCTCGACTTCTTCGTAGAGTTCGGAGTCGAGTTTGGCGGCACGCAGCATTCTGTGAACCATCCCAGAGTTCACTGGAGGGGGAATCGCTGGAGGGGGAATTATTGGAGTGGGTTTCGTCGGGGCTCATCATTTCTCCTCGTTGAGTCCATGCATCCGGCATGGGCGCGGGCAGGCGCAGTGCGGTCTCCCTGGATCAGTCTTTGGGAAGGCCGAGCATACGCTCTGCAATAATATTTTTCTGCACATTTGGCGTTCCGCCGCCGATCACGGTGGTGGGCCAGCCCAGGGCGCCGACTTGCCACCGCCCGCCATGGAGTGAGGCTTCGGTATCACCGACGTAGGGGCTCGCCCCGCCGAGCAGCTGCAACCCAGTCTCCGCCATTTCTACCAGTAGATCGCAATTGTGTAGCTTGTTGATGGACGCATCGCTCTGGGTATTTTCGCCGCGCACCTGACGGGTCAAACTTCGCAAACCATTGAGCCGGGCTGCTTCAATGCGCGCATCAAAGGCCGCCAGCGTACGACGCAGTTGGCCGTTTTCCAGGGCCGGTCTTCCTGCGATCAAGGAGCCTGCTGCGAGTCTGAATAGACGCTCGAGCGCTTCGTGGTGGCGGTTGACCTCGGCGATGCCCGAACGCTCGCGTTGGAGCGCCGAGCAGAGAATCTCCCAGCCTTGGCCCTCGGCGCCCACGCGATTTGCGGCCGAGACGCGAACGTCGCGAAAGAAGACTTCGTTGTAGAGGTGGGCGAAATGATCCCCCGCGAAGCTCTCGATGGGTTGAACCTCGATCCCAGGGCTGGCGAGATCGATGAGCAGGCACGAAATTCCATCGTGTTTGGGGACTGCGGGGTCGGTTCGGACCATGCAAATCAGCCCCGTTCCGAAATGCGCCATGGATGTCCATGTCTTCTGCCCGTTGACCACGTATTCATCGCCGTCTCGAACTGCCCGGCAAGCAAGGGCGGCCAAGTCGCTTCCGACTCCGGGCTCGCTGTATCCCGTGCACCATGCAGATTTGCTGTCGAGAATATCGGGTAGATATCGAGACCGCTGTTCGTCGTTGCCGAACTGAATAATCGCGGGGCCCACCCAGCCGAGTCCGGTGTAGTCTCGCCCCAGTGCAGGCGCCCGGGCAGACAGCATTTCACGCTTCAGAATATATTGTTCCATGATGGAGCCGCCACCACCGCCGTATTCCTTTGGCCAGTCGAAACCGACCCAGCGCTTTTCGCGAATCAGCCGCCACCACTCGGCGAGGAAAGAGACCCCGGCGTTGGCGCGTTCCTCGCTCGAGGGCAGATGATCGGCGATGAAGGCCTGGACCTCTCGGGAAAAAAGCTGTTCCTCGGGCGTCAGGTCAAAGTCCATCAGTACCCTCGCTGGGCGACGACGCGTTCGTAGTGGGCCTCGGCGTCCCCAAACATCGGCCGCCCCCACTTGGAGCGCTTGAAATAAAGCTGAATGTCTTGAGCAGTGGTAAAGCCTACGGCGCCGTGAATTTGAATACTGTCGACCCCCGTTCGCACAAAGGCTTCGGTGGCATACGCCTTGGCGAGAGACGCGTAGCGGGGCAATTCTTCGGGTCGGTTGTCAAAGCACCAGGCCCCGTAATAGACAAGAGATTTGAATGACTCCGCATCGACGTACATCTCGGCCAGGGGGTGCTTAACCCCCTGGTATTGGCCGATGGGCCGATCGAATTGGATTCGCTGCTTCGCATACTCCACGGTGATGCGGAGGGCTTCGTCGACACTGCCCCCCATTTCGGCGGCCACCGCGAGCGCACCGGCGTCCAGCAGTCGGTCGATGGCATTGGCCTTCATCCCATTCCCGGACAGCACGGCATCGGGCGCCACCTGAATCTCGGAAAGGTTGAGATTGCCCATGCGCTTGGTGGCGTCGATCATGGGATACGCCCGGGCGTCGAGGCCCGGCGCGTTGGCCTCGATGACCGCTAGGGCGACTTCTTCGGGTGCCTGCCCCGAACGAAAGGCCACGACGAAGAGATCGGCGGATTCGGGGTCGGGCACCGAGCACTTTTTGCCCGAGAGCAGAAAGCCCTCCGCCATGGGTTTGCCCTCGAGCCGTATCGCCGCACTGGAATAGACGTTGTCTTCTTCCACCACGGCCACGCTGGCAATCCGGCGCCCCAGCGCCAGATCGGGCAGCCAGCGCTGTTTCTGTTCCTCGCTGCCCGCCTCGAGAATTGCCGTGGTCGCCAGGGTGTGGCCAATCAGCGGAGAGGGAATCAGGCTGCGCCCGGTTTCTTCGAGCAGGATGACGAGGTCGATCCAGGCGAGGCCCGATCCCCCGTAGGTCTCGGGCACAGTGAGCCCGAGCCATCCGAGTTCACCCATCTTCTGCCATAGGTCGGGGGAATAGCCCGGCCCGGTCTCGGCTACGCGGCGCACTTCCGTCATGGGGGAGCGCTCGTCGAGAAAGCGCCGGAACTCATCCCGGAGCCGGTCCTGGTCTTCCGTGAATCCAAAATTCACCGCAGGCTCCTGTCGTCGCGCCGGCGGTGGGCAGCGGGCTTGCCGGAAGCAAAGGTCACGGTAGAACACGCTGCGCGTCGCCGCCCGATGAGGAAAATTTTGCCCAGACGCGACCCTTGGATGGCCGAATATTCGCGAAAGTTCGAGCCGGATCCTCTGCTGGGATGTGCGGTCAAGTTCTCGCGAGAGGGGTAGACTCCCGGCCTGGGAGAGCTGGCATGGGCTACGCGCATCGCACAATTCACGACGCCGACGGACACATCATGGAACTGCCCGAGTGGCTCTATGAACACGCGGATTCGAAAACTCGGGCGCGTCTGGCACCGATCAATGTGGCCACCGTGGCGCCCGGAGAGGCGGATCGCATCGCCCAGTTCCGTGCCGATCACGCGGACCCCGAATACCGCGCCCAGGATGAAGAACAATTGCTGCTGCGGGGTTCGTTCATCAAGGAAGACCGTCCTGCTGCCCTGGATATGCTTGGCTTCGAGAGCCAGTTGCTCTTCAATACCTTCACGAACGGCAAACTCCTCAATGCCGAACGCGACGACGATCCGGAATTCGGATATGGATTTGCCCGTGCGCACAACCTCGCGATGGTCGAGTTTTGCAGTGTCGATCCGCGGCTGCTCGCCAGCGGCTACGTGCCCCTGCGCGATTTTGAGCGAAGCCGGGATCACGCGGCAGAGACCATCGATATGGGCTGCAAGGCGCTGTTGGTTCCCTCGGGTTGTCCGCGCGGACACTCCCCCAGCCATATTGGGCTGGATCCGGTTTGGGCCATGGCGGAGGAAGCCGGACTGCCCGTTGTCTTTCACGTGGGTGGCGGTCACCGACTGGCCGACGGTCAATTGCTCGACCTCGACTATTTCAAGAACGGCGGTCCGGCGGTGCCCGATTTTCATGGGGGTGATGAAAATTTTCGCTCGGTTGATTACATGGCCATTCCCACCTCGCCCATGCAAACGCTTTCGGTCCTGATCCTCGATGGGGTGCTTGAACGGCATCCGCGTCTCAAAATCGGGGTCATGGAGCAGGGCGCTTCCTGGCTGCCCAGTTGGATGCGATACCTCGATTCAGCTTTCGATGCCTTCCGCAAGCGCGAGGAGCGGCTGCAGCGGCTTTCCCTCAAGCCCAGCGACTACGTGCGTCGGCAGATCCGCGTTACTCCCTATCCCTCGGAGGATGTGGGCTGGATCATCGCCAACAGCAGTGAGGATATTTGTCTCTTCTCGTCCGACTACCCCCATGTCGAAGGGGGCCGAAATCCGATCAAACGCTTCGAGGCCAGCATGGATTCGCTGAGTGAATCCGCGAAAAATAGATTTTATCACGACAACTTCATCGATTTGATGGGCACGGGGCTGGACTTCTAGGCCTCTCGATTTCCTCCTTCGCGAAAAAGGAACACAATGAATTTATTCCCGCTCGGCACTTTCCTTCTGGCTTCGACCGTATTCGTGGCCTCACTGATCGGCGGCCCTGGGATAGCTGGGGCTGAGGATGCAAAGGAATTGCTTTGGGGCGACACGCACCTTCACAGCAGCAATTCGTTCGACGCGTACTTGAACCGGAATATGTCGGCGGATCCGGCGACAGCGTACCGCTACGCCAAGGGCCTTCCGGTGATGCACGCCTACCACCGGGGGCGAATCCGGATCGAGACGCCTCTGGATTTTCTCGTGGTCGCCGATCACGCCGAGTATCTCGGTGTCATGCGGCACATTATCGAGAGGGGCATCCCCACGGATGATCTTGATCTATTTGACCAGTTGCAGGCTCTCTACATCGAGTACTGGATCGGCGACGTCGTCGAGGAGGATTCGGGCCAGGCGGCGTTCAGTTCCTTTCTTCCCAAACCCTCGCCGGTGGAGGAAGCCGCCGCCAACCCGCCCGCATCCATTATTCCCAACAGTGACCTCATGCAGCGAACGGTCTGGCAGGAGGCGATTCAGATTGCCGACGAATTCAACGAGCCCGGAGAGTTCACCGCGCTGATTGGCTGGGAATGGAGTTCGATCCCGGCGGGTGCGAATCTGCACCGGGTGGTCTTTACCAGTTCGGGTGCTGATGTGGCGTCGGAATTCCAGCCCTGGAGTTCGTCTCAAAGCATGTACCCCGAAGATCTCTGGCATTGGCTCGACGAGACGTCGGCCCGGACGGGCGCCGAATTCGTCGCCATGCCCCACAACTCGAATATCTCGAAGGGCTATATGTTCGAAACCAAGACCCTGCGCGGTGTCCCCTTCGATGCGAAGATCGCGCGTCAACGCCTGCGCTGGGAACCCGTTGTCGAGGTGACGCAGATCAAGGGCGATTCGGAAACCCACCCGCTCTTCTCGCCCGAGGACCCCTTCGCGGATTTCGAGACCTACACTTATTACATTCAGCAGAAGGCCCCGGCCTACGATCCCAAAGTGGGCGACTACATCCGCCCCGCCCTGCTCCGGGGTTTGGCCATCGAGGAGCAGATCGGCTTCAACCCCTACCGCTTTGGCCTGATCGGGTCGACGGACTCCCACACGGGGATGGCTTCGGCCGAGGAACCGAATTTCTGGGGAAAATTTCCTCGGGATGGAATCCCCGAGAACAAGGCCAAACGTTGGCGGACGGGGGAGAAGGCCGACGGTGGACCCTCGGGTTGGTCCATGTCTGCTTCCGGGCTCGCGGCGGTCTGGGCCGAAGAGAACACCCGGGACGCAATCCTGAATGCCTTCAAGCGGCGCGAGGTGTACGCCACCACGGGGCCGCGCATCGGCGCCCGGGTTTTCGGCGGTTGGGACTTCACTTCGGCCGAGGCTGCGGCGCCGTCCATTGCCGAAGTCGGATATGCCCGGGGTGTGCCCATGGGGGGCGAGTTGTCCACGGCGCCGGAGGGTGCCGCGCCGACTTTCCTCGTTCATGTAATGAGAGATCCGAAGAGTGCCAACCTCGACCGTGTCCAACTGATCAAGGGTTGGATCGATCCGGCCGGCAAGACGCACGAGCGGGTCTACAACGTGGCTTGGTCGGGCACCCGCACCCTGGATGCGAAGGGTGGCTTGGCTCCAGTGGGCAATACGGTGGACCCGGAGACCGGGCGATACACCAACGATATTGGGAGCAGCCAGTTTGCAGCGCTTTGGCGCGACCCGGAATTCGATCCCGCCCAGTCGGCCTTCTACTATGTCCGCGCGCTCGAGATCCCGACGCCCAGGCATTCGCTCTTTGACGCCTTGGCCCTAGGTCTGGATCCCAAGACCATCGAGGGCCCCTGGTGGATTCAGGAGCGCGCCTACACGTCGCCGATCTGGTACACGCCGTGAACCCCAGGGCTGGGCAGCGCGCCTGAAGTCTATTCGTCGGCCTTCTTGCGCCCGGCTTCCAGGACTGCCTCGTAGGCATCGCCCGAGGCTTCGACCCGGCCGGTGCCTTCGGCGCGCTCTTCGTCGTAGGTCTTCTCCATGAGTTCCTCGGAGTGCTCGACGTTCGCTTCGACTTCCTCGGCGGCGGCTTCGGCTTCTTCGGCCAGGTGGTGGTCGGCCTGAACCGTGGCGGGGGCGATCATGAGCGCGAGCGCAGCGAGCAGGGCCGTACCGGTGGGGACGCGGGTTCGGTTTGTCATGGAGTTTCCCTTCCTGAGATTTTCGCAATCGGGTCTGAGTGGAGCGCGGCGGAGCGAGCGGGACGGTACACAAAACCCGGCCACCCGACGAACCGATTTCGGAGCCGGTTGGCCGGGTTTCCGTGGAATTGAGAAGCTGTTTCGGGCTTCTACCTTCCTGTCCTCGGGCTTCTCCCGTGCGGATTTCCCGCTCTTTGACTGGCCCCTCGTTTCCTCGCCCTGGTTTCCTGCCCCCCGTTTACTCCCCTTTGAATTGCGCCGCCCGCTTGGCCGCGAAGGCGGCAACAGCCTCCTGGCGGTCCTGGGTCAGGTTGGTGAGGAGTTCGTACGCGAAGGCTGCGTCGCTGATTTTGTTGGCGTTCTCGCGCAGGGGAATATTGATGGCGGCCTTGGTCCAGCGCACCGCCCAGCGCGGGTTGGCGAGGATCTTCGCCGCCATTTCATCCACCTTGGTGTCGAGTTGGTCAGCGGGCACCGCGTAGTTGATGAGCCCCATCTCGGCGGCGGTCGTGGCCCCCATCAAGTCCCCGGTGAGCAGGTACTCCTTGGCCCGGGCATAGCGCCGTCGCCGGCCACCAGTCCCACCTTGACGTGGGGGTCGCCGATCTTCGCACTCTCGTCGGCGATGATCACGTCGCAGAGCAACGCCACCGACGCGCCGAAGCCGGCGGCGTGTCCGTTGAGTCGGCAGATGACGGGTTTTTCCAAGTCGAGCAGGCCGCCGAGGATGCGGCGTGCGTCGGGGAGGATGCCGCGGAACTCACGGGGGTCGTCGATCATTTCCTGGAACCAGTCCATGTCGCCGCCAGCGCAGAAGGCTCCGCCCCTACCGGTGAGGATGATGAGGTCGCTGGCGGCGTCATCCTGGAGTTCGCGCAGCAGGCGCGGGAACTCCCGGTGCATGACCTCGTCCACCGCATTGGCGCGCCCGCTGCCCGCGAGAGTGACGCGAAGAACGCGCTCCTCTCGGGAAAATTCGAAGCGCTCGAAAGAACTGAAATCGATCTCCATGATCAGGACTCCATTGGGGTTGCGACACCTCGGATCGGAGGGAGGGGGATGGCCAGAGCTTACAGGGTGTCGTCATACACCCCGCCGTCTTTCGCTGACCCACCGAATGCCGGCCGGTCATCGGTTTGATCAACGAGCGCGGGTTCTGCCCGGCAGCCATCCTCGGAGCGTTGGGTGGGTGCCTGGATACACTTGGCTGCGTGAGCGCAGGCCAGCCCCCTGGAAGCGCTTGGGTTCGGCGGTTCCCGTTTTGCGATCCCCCCCCCTATCCCCGAGGGGGAAATTCGCTTCGATTGAAGCGGTGGCGATCCTGCAACTCCGGCCTAGGAGAAGTCGAAGCCCTCAGTCTATAATGGGAAAGAGGCGATAAGGGGAAGACTCGAGGAGGACGTATGACCAATCGAAGCCCGAAGTTCTTTTACGAGGCGAAAAAACTACGCACCTCGGGGTATTCAGCGGTACTCGCGTCGGTGTTCTTACTACTCGCCGCCCTGCCGGCATGGGCGCATTTCGCGAGTTTTCCCATCGCAGCCACGAGCGTTTCGATTTTGACCCAGGGCGCTCCGGCCACCTGGCAGTTCAGCTTTGCGACCAGCGGCCAACAGGCCCTGATCGTCGGCCACAATCCCACGGTCGACACCACGTCATTGCTGGTGCGGGGCACCGGCGCCAATGCCGGTCGCACGTCGTTGATCCGGCTGACTTCGTCGAGTTGGGCGGCCGATCCCGGCACCGGCGGTTACCAGTACACGGACCTGACCGGGAGCCAGGGGGGCGTGACCAGCGTCGCGCTGGCCTCGGGCAGTCTTTCGTTTTCGGCCGCGGGGGCCAACTGGCCCTGGGAGGTGACCGGTTCTCAAGATCGCGTCGCGATCGAGTTCTGGATCGGTGAAGAAGAATTTTGTGCCGAGTTTTCCGCCGGCAATGCATCCATCAGCGCGAACGGAGTGGGCACCTTTGCGG